>Ga0315280_10000134_pt1 | contig 137302 bp, 130 predicted proteins | sample YL17G06_40_MG_FD_203697 | JGI IMG/M metagenome (GOLD analysis project Ga0315280, IMG submission 203697) | Sediment microbial communities from Yellowstone Lake, YNP, Wyoming, USA - YL17G06_40 | ecosystem: Environmental > Aquatic > Freshwater > Lake > Sediment | place: USA: Wyoming | collected... | reverse complement strand
AAGTTCGTCCATCGGGCTATTCCTCCTTGTGGTTTCTGTGACGCTACCACAGAAGATAGCCCGATTCTTTATCCGGGTTCAACCCCTTTCTTGGGGAGTATCACGTAACTTTGGGACAATGCCAAAACTTAAATATCATACCAACAGTAAAGGTGGCTTGCTCGCAACCCCTCCGTCTCGGGTGCGATTGGATCGGGGTGGTCTCCCCCCCCGAAACTCTGAAAAGCGGATCTTTAGAGGGAGGACAACAAGCGGGTAGTGCTAAAGGGACCATATTAAGGGTATCTACCCCTTGACTCACCGCTCAAATGTGCCGCTTCAAGTTTTCTCTGGAGAGACCACCTCGCTCCTGGCATAGGATGTCCGTCCGTAACTTACGCTTGCTCACCCCTATTTTTTGTGGTTCGCCGAGGGCCTGGGAAGAACTCTACATGGGCGAGCCATTCAAGGAGGCTTCATCAGCCGTACCACTTAGTAGTTGTGCACATTGGTTCCAGATGCCGTATGGAATCTCCCAGGATATTAGTACTACTACGTTAAGTTTATCTTGACATTCAATAGCCCTTTGGTATATCCTCTGGGGTATGAAACCCCGAGAGATAGAACGATTCCGGTTGAAGCTGGAGGCCTTCTTGGCTGACGTAGTTCTGCCCATGGGTCGCACAGAACGGAGACAGCATGCCGAGGAATACGTTCGAGGCCTCCTGATGGACGGAGAGCGTAAGTCCATCGAACCACTGGCAGATCGTCTTCCTGATGGAGATGTTCAGGCTCTGCAGCAGTTTGTAAATCAGAGTCCCTGGCCATCTCGGGAGGTGCGTGCCTCTCTGGCCACAAAGGTAGAGCAGGAGTTTGTTCCTGAGGCGTATTGGCTCGTTGACGAGGTGTCTTTTCCCAAGCAGGGGAATCATTCGGTAGGAGTGGCGAGACAATACTGTGGCGCATTGGGAAAGACGGCGAATTGTCAAGTGGCGGTAACCTTGGATCTGGGAACAGAGGAATCGAGTACGCCCCTGGATTGGGCCTTGTATCTTCCGGAGAAATGGATTGATGATCCCGTGCGGAGGAACAAGGCTGGAGTTCCAGAGGAGATCACCTTTAAGACGAAGACAGAGTTGGCTTTGGATTTGATTGATGAAGTCAGAGGGTGGGGGTTGCAAGATCGTCTCGTATTGACGGACTCGGGGTATGGGGATGCGTATGAATTCCGCCATGAGTTGAGGAGCCGAGAGTTGCATTACGTGGTTCAGGTCAGTGGGGATCTGACGGGGTGGACGGAAGATCCTCATCCCTCTGAGCCTCCGATGAAACAAGGAGGACAGATCCCTCGAAAACGCCTGTATGCGAAAGAGCTCCCCCCCGTTCGAAGCCTCTGGCAGATTGCCAAAGACTTGTCTGCTCAGAGTTGGAGAAAGATCACTTGGAGAGAAGGGACCAAAGGGCCTCTCAGTTCCCGGTTTGCTCGGGTGATCGTCTGGATGGCCGGTGGCTTGATGCAAGGCAAAACCATGAAGGTGCCATCGGAAGAACTGCTGATCGAATGGCCAGAGGGAGCCAACGAACCACGGAAGTATTGGCTTTCCAGTTTGCCTCCTCATCGGATTTCTTTCAGAAGATTGGTTCGGAAGGCTAAAGGACGCTTCCGGGTTGACCAGGATTACGAGGAGATGAAAGGGGAAGTAGGGTTGGATCATTTTGAAGGCCGCTCGTGGCAGGGGTGGCATCATCATGTCACGTTGGTGACGTTGGCCTATGCTTTTCTGATGCTGGAAAGGATGGGCAATAAAAAAAACTTCTGGATTGACCTTGCCAGCTGTCCGCCGATTGATCCAGAGATGCTTGATGCTATACAGAGGCATATGCCCGATCTGTAACAGACTCATCTTTGACGACTCTTAATACTTAACGTAGTAGTATTAGTCAGTACAAACATCGCCTCAACTGAACTTTGTCGGGTCGATTCTTCTGATTTCATGAATGAGATCGAAGTGAGGATCGGTGGAGATGATCTCCTTTATTCCGTTATTGATCATGGTGGCGGCATGAAAGGCATCTCTTGTTTGAATTTTAGGATAGGACTCCAGGAGCTCAATGGCGAGTGACAAATCTATTTCTTCCACCGGGAAGATTCGGACAGCGATCGAAACCGCATCTTTTGCCAATCGCATTCCTATAGAAAGTTGCTTGATTGACTGGAAGTAATAGAGTATCTCCTGGATGATTTCCGTATTAATAACAGCCGTGATTTGACCGTCCCGAATGCGATGGATTGCGGTGACAGAGGCTGGTTTCAGTGGGTGGTCTCGGCCGACAGAGTAAAGAAAAATGTTTGTATCAATGAAATAGATGGACTTACTCATTCATGGAATCCGTGGGTCCTGGCAAGTTCTTTTTCAAAGTCCTCCCAATTCTCGGGGGCTGGAACTTCAGGTAGTGATAGGAGCCGGTCCACGGCTTCGGCAATATCCTGCTGCTTCTTTTTCTTCAGGTGGTATTCTTCAATGGCTTCACGGACGAGGGTACCAAGCTTTTTGTGATTCTTGAAGGCAATCTCTTCGAGGTCTTTCAACTGTTGCTCGGTTAGTAACACTTGAATTTTCTTCAAATATTTTGCCATGAAAACTCCTTAATTCTATACTCTTTTAATAAGAGTATAATTTGAATAATCTTTTGTCAAGAATATTTTTTATAAAAAAGGAGGACATGAGACTGTCTCAAAACTCCCAGAATGTCTACATGGGTCAAGTCCTAAACTTATTTCAGGATCTGCGATTTCATGGTCATAACCCATTAAATTTAATAGATGCTGAAACAAGTTCAGTGTGACAAAATGTGCTATTTTATTAATTTTGGGACAGCCTTACATTTTGCAATACGATTGGGTTACTCAACACCGTATTTGCGGCGGTAGGAGAGTATATAATCTTTCACATCTTTTCTTGTCTTGTAAATTCCAAAGTGGCCTTCGCAGAGGATATCAGCATCGAGATCGAGTAACTTTTTCGTCGATCGATCCCAATCCCCGAGACTTGATCCGAACTCCTCAAGGAGAGGTCCGTGTAGATCCTGACCGAAGAGAACCCTCTTTCCATCTCTATCCAGATAGATGGATATCGATCCTGGCGTATGGCCCGGTGTATGGAGGCAAATCATCTTTTGCTCGCCAATCATTAGTGTCTCTTCCGGAGAATTCAATTTCACATCCACAGGGGTCGGGGGAAAAGTAGTCTGATACCAAGCGGCCGCTGTTAAAATCTGATCTCCACTTTCCAAAGGAGGAGCATCCAATTTATGAATATAGATTTTACACCCGAACCTTTTCTTGATTTCGGGAACACCTCCAATATGATCTATATGACAGTGGGTGAGAAGAATCTTGCTCAAATTCTTACTGTTGTACCCTAACTTTTGAATATTATTAACAATCTTCTCGACACTCCAGCCTGCTCCGGTATCGATCAATATAAGTTCCCCTAAATTAATCAGATAGACGCAACCGTCCCGACCATCGGTGATCTCTGGTCCACCCACTATAAAAATATCTTTAACAATTTCAGAAGATTTCATCAATTTGCCTCCTTCTTAGATCATCCTTCAACCTCTTATACTCTGTCAATGTAAACCCTCCCCATTGGCAAGGAAGTATGGAATTGTTATGAAATAAAGGTTCGTTTTCGAGGTCGAACGATGACATCTGTCTTGCTTTTTCAAATAATGCTGTATGAGGGATGGGTGAATATTCGACCAGTATTGGCCTTGCACCCGTTTCCTTAACAAAGGCAATACTCTCCTTCACTTCCCCTACCCTTTGCCCAGGCAACCCAACCATGACATAAACCCCAATCTCTTCAGCCGAATACCCTGCCCTTCTTAAATTCCGAACAGCCCTTTTGAAATCCTGATTGCCTACTTTTCCACCGGTTTCGATTTGAGTCGCTTCATTCGATGTCTCGAGGCCCAGACGGATCGTTTTAAACCCTCCCCGAAAGAGGAGATCAGTCACTTCCTGGTCTATCTCCTTTATGTGGAGCCCATTGGGTGTGTGAAAATTACATTGAATACCTCTTCGAATAACCTCTTTCATTATTGGAATAAAATGCTTGGAGGGTTCGATTAGAAGGGCGTCATCACAAAAAGCAATATTATTAACTTTATATTGGGTCGTCCAGTATTCAATTTCTTCGACCACCTTGAAAGGATCCCTTCTGCTAAAATCTTTTGATAAAAAATGGGAGGCACAATAAGTGCATCTCAATGGACATCCCCTTGAGGTCGTGATACAGCCATAATCGAGTTGGGGATAAAGATCAAAAGCGGGATAAGAATAAGTTCGGAGTTCGGAGTTATTAGTTCGGAGTTCAAAACTAGTCAAATTTGCGATTAACTTTAGAACTTCGAATTCTCCTCTTCCATTGAAGACAATATCCACACCTGAATATTTCTGGGCATGCTCATAACAGAGGGTAGCATAGATTCCACCAAGAATGATTGGCTTTTTGTCAAATAATTTTCTTGTTATTTCAATAAGTTTAAATACTCCTGGATACCAGTAGGTCATCCCTGAAGTGATACCTATAAGGTCTGGCTTTTCTTCAATGAATGAGAATCTTTTCAACAGCATTTCTTCAGGTATTCCATATTGACTATAATTTCTCTGGATAGATTTGAGGGGGAGAGGTTTTTCAATCTTTGTCTTAAAAAACTTTCCATCCCGATACCTTTTGGTTTTGCTGTAGAAGTCGAGGCAGTCAATCAGAGTAACCTGAAACCCATATCCCCTTAAAAGACCCGCAATATAAAGGAGGCCGAGGGGTCTTATCCAGAAATTATAAGCCGCGAAATCGCTGATCCAGGGATTGATGAGGAGGATATGAGGTGATGTATGTTTCACGTGAAACATCTTAGCCATTCTTTTTTACACTATCAAACAGCGTCAGCGGCCTTTGACCCTCTCCCATTATCAATTTCTAAGCCCCTTCGAAAAAAGCTTCATCCGGAACAGGAAACGGTGCCTCAAGCCCTTTCGCCCTCGCAGAGGTGAATCCAAAACGTGGATAGTAATTGGGGTGGCCAACTACGACAACAATTTTATGCCCCAGTTTTCGGCAGCGTGCGAATCCCTGCCGTATAAGTTTGGAGCCAATACCCTTTTTTTGAAACTCCGGATGAACAGCCATAGGCGGAAGGGCGAGTGCAGGAAATGAACCGACCTTTGTTTGAATGGTCATGCGACTGAAAAGAATATGGCCAACAACCCTTTTGTCTTTTACGGCCACGAGGGAAAGTTCCGGGATAAAATCACGTGACTCGCGAAGATTCTCTACCAATCTTGCTTCGTCTTCTCGGCCGAAAGCAAGAACATTGATCTCATGAATAGCAGTATCATACTCCCTTTTTTCGGGTTGAATTTTGATCATCCTAAAAATCCTTCAGATATTAACCACTACCATGAGACAAGGTTAATGGCAAAGGAAAAGTAGATGATGAGGTAATTCCTCAGTTACGGTCGGACATCCTGCGCCAGGAGCGAGGTGGTCTCTCCAGAGAAAACTTGAAGCGGCACATTTGAGCGGTGAGTCAAGGGGTAGATACCCTTAAAATGGCCCCTTTCGCACCACCCGCTGGTTGCCCTGCCTCTAAAGATCCGCTTTCCAAGGTTTCGGAGGGGAGACCACCCCGATCCAATCGCACCTGAGACGGAGAAGCTGTGAAAAAATCGAGTATATGGTTCAAACGGAAAGGACGAGTGGATCGGAGAAGCTTTAGAGCGCAACCTTTGGAAATTGAAGCACTGTGCCGTAAGCTCGCTTAAACACGTATCTTTATTGCTGTGGCGGTTGACCTTTAACCTCAACGAGCGCATTCTAAAGCTTTGGAAATCCACTTGTCCTTTCGGGATAAAGGTTGACGAAAGCAATTCTTTCACACCTTCGGAGGGGTTACGTGACGAGAGAAAACCAGGCTTTAGGCCGGTTGAAGGTCTTTTCGGATCCAATGAGAGGGATTATTTGCAGCAACAACGCCAATATTAACTTGCCTATTATTTTTTTATAAGAAATTTCTTGTGACTTCATTTGGATTTTGGGTTTAAATAGATCTCTATTCTCTCTTTATTACTCCCTAAACTCTTTCCTCTCTTAAGGATGATATCTCCAATCTCTCCTGTTTTTCTTATATGAGTCCCTCCACAATCTACTTTTGCGAAGCCTTCAATCTCCCAATATCTCATTTCATTCTCTTCATCACTAAATTGACTGACAATATCGAAATTAGATTCAATGATTTCCCTTGCCCTATTTTCAAGAAAAGGGATTATTTTTGAGATATTTCCATTCCATTTAAAATCCAATCTTGCCTTATCTTCTGTTATATTCGCTCCGATTTTCTCTGGCCGATTGAAGTTTTGATAAATCAACTCCAAAATGATTTCTGCTGCAAAATGGAGCTTCATGATCTTATATCGTTTATCCCAATCGATCTTAACGATGACTTCATCATTCACTTCCAAATTATGGTTAGAATCAATAGTATAAAGGATCTCTTTTCCGATTTTTTTGGCCTCGATGATCTTATATTCGTTAATCGTCCCTGAATCAGAGGCCTGTCCGCCAGAAAAAGCATAAGCTGTTGTTTTATCAAGTGTTATTACGTTGTCATTTACACTTGTGACCCTTGCATTAATCTCTTTCAGATAAGCATCTTCCCAAAACAATTTTTTTAAAGCCAATTTTTATCCCCTTAAAAATCTCTACTTTTAATGTTTCACGTGAAACATATTGTAAATGCTGAATGCGGATTTCGGATCGCGGATTTATTTAAAAATCCCTCCCTGCCTCACTTTTTCAAAGGAAGGAGAAAAAGGGAGGCTATTTACCGATGCAGAATTGCTCGAAGATGCGATTCAATATCTCTTCAGTGGTCGTCTCTCCCACTATCTCTCCGAGGGCCTCCAATGCCGAACGAATTTCGAAGGCGATGAACTCAGGCGAAGTCCTCTCTTCCAGTCCCTTTACAGCATTCGAAAGATTATCCCTCATTTGCGAAAGAGCGGTTTTATGACGGATATTGGCCACGATCAGGTGTTCTGGCGATGACCTCACATCTCGGTGAACTAAGTAGTGATAAATGGCCTCCTTCAGATCATCGATCCCCTCGTTTCTCAGGCAGGAAATCGATATGATGGGATTTTCTTGAAAACGCCTCTCCACATCTTCTAAGGAGATCTTCAAAGGAAGGTCCTTCTTATTGAGGGCCACCACCTTCTTCTTCTCTTTGATCTCTTCGAAGATCTCCATATCGTCTGCGTCAAGGGGCCGACTTCCATCGATCATCAATAGGACGAAGTCAGAGTCTGACACCCGCTCCTTTGCCCTCCTCACCCCTTCCTGTTCAATGGAATCCATGGCCTTTCTCAAACCTGCAGTATCCATCAAACGCACTGGAATTCCACATATATTCAGAACCTCTTCAATCACGTCCCTCGTCGTCCCTGGGATCGGGGTCACAATAGCTCTTTCCTCTTTTAACAACACATTGAGAAGGCTCGATTTACCGACATTGGTCTTTCCAATGATGGCACATGAAATCCCCTCACGAAAGATCTTCCCCTCCTCAAAGGAAGCAATCCATCCCTCTATTTGATGGATCATTCTTTTTAGGTCCTGCCTCATTTTCCCTAATGATATTGGATCAATCTCCTCCTCTGGAAAATCGATATGGGCTTCGATCAGGGCTAACTGTTCAACCAGATCCTCCTTGAGTGAGGTCATCTCCCTGTAGAGCACCCCTCTCAGTTGTTGGTTGGCGATTTCAAGACTGGCCATCGTCTTCGCGCTGATCAGATCGATTACGGCCTCAGCCTGGGTGAGATCAATTCGGCCATTGAGAAAAGCTCTCTTTGTGAATTCGCCTGGCTCGGCCATCCTCGCCCCTTGCTTCAATACCAATTCCAATACTCTCTGTAGGATGAGGTACCCCCCGTGACAGTGGATTTCCACCATATCCTCCCGGGTATACGTCTTAAGAGATTTCATCAACACGATGAGGACTTCATCAATGGGACGACCATTTTGGGGATCGATGATCTCCCCGTAATGAAAGTGATGGGAAATAAAGCAGGGTTGGTCTTTTTTGGGCTTAAATAATTTCTTGGCGATGGGTTCCGCCAAGGGACCGCTCATCCGAACGATTCCAATACCACTCTCCCCAAATGGAGTTGAAATGGCTGCAATCGTATCTTCTCCTCTCTTTAGAATCTCTATCAAAGGATTCAATGAGGAATTTCTACTCAAGGGGTCCCTACTTCTCCCCCCTCTTTCGCCTTCGGAATGATCGAGATCTTCTTCAAGGCCCCTTCCCCAAAACTCTCTGTCCTAAGGGAAGGGTCTTCTTGAAGAGTGATATGGATGATCCTACGGTCGTGGGCGTTGAAAGGGCCGATGGTCAAGGCATGACCCATCCTCTTAACCTTCTCCCCTAATCGAAGGGCCATCTTTTCCAGGATATCTGCCCTCCTCTTTCGGTAATCATTGATATCCAAAACGACTCGCATGGGTTCCTTCAACTGCTTATTGACCATACGGTTGATAAGAAACTGAAGAGATTCTAATGTGCGACCATGCTTTCCAATGAGAATTCCTTCTCGGTCACTCTGGATTTCGAGGTAAATATCCCCTTCTCCTAAGAATCCTTTTACCTCTGCCTTTACTCCAATCCGTTCGAGCAATCCCGTCATCAATTGTCTGGCAATCTCAATCCCTTCTTCCAAGATTCGAACCTCACACCTTACTTATTTAGGTAGTATTGATGAGCGATGGATAAGATATTATTGACCAACCAATACAAAACCAAACCCGCCGGAAAATTGAGAAAGAGAAAGGTGAACATAATTGGCATCAGCATGAACATTTTGGCCTGGGTTGGGTCGGCTGCTGTGGGGGTCATCTTTTGCTGAATGACCATGGTCGCACCCATGATGAGCGGAGTGATATAGATGGGGTCCTTTGCGGCAAGGTCCTTGATCCAAAGGAAGAAGGGAGCATGCCTCATCTCAATCGTGTATTGAAGGGCATTATAAAGGGCAATAAAGACTGGGATCTGGATCACCATAGGGAGGCATCCGCTCATGGGGTTGATTTTTCTTCTTTTGTAAAGCAGCATGATCTCCTGCTGAAGCCTTGCCTTGTCGTTCTTAAAAGCCTCTTTGAGCCGGCTCATCTCCGGCTGTACTTTCTGCATCTCCTTCATCGATTTGAAACTGATCTGTGTGAGAGGCAGAAAGATGATCTTGATCAGAATGCTGAGGATAATGATATCGATCCCAAAATTTTTCGTAACCCTATTGGTGAGCTTTAGGAACCATAGGAGGGGTTTTGCGACGACAGTAAACCAACCAAAATCCACCAGCTTGTCCGCATTGACGCCCAAGGTTTTTAATCTCCCTTCTTCCTTAGGCCCCATGTAGATTTGATATGGAATTTTGACCGCCTGCTTTGCCGGGATAGAAAAAGGGGAGGTGCTCAGGCTGGCCTGCAGAAGATTCTTTTCACTCCCCTTCACCGACAATGTCACGTTCTTTTCGGACGGAGGAGAAATCAGTAGAGTTGTAAAATATTCTCCTTTGAAGGCGTACCATCGAATATCACCCTTGTCTGAGGTTTCGAAAGACTCGATCTTACTCTTCGAAGCCCCACAGCCAGGGATGCAACCTGAAGAACCTGTGCCTCCAAGATCTTTCGTCTCCACCTTGTTATTTTTAAAAAAAGCATACTTCAACCCATAATCTTTGTTCCCGGTATCGGCCAGTTTCTCCAGTTCAATCTTTCCTATCCATTCAAGTCCCAATTGGCCCGTCATCTCTTTAGAAGAGCTATTCTGAACTTCCACCTCCAAGTCGATGGCATATTGATCAGACGAAAATCTATATCTTTTTAATACTCTCAATCCATTCTCTAATGTCTTTACAAAAGTGATCTCATCCTTCTCACCGGTGCTGAGTAAACGGAGTCCCTCCTTATCCACCTCCCAATTGCCCTCGGAATGAGAATCTGAGATGGTAAGCCCTAAGGGAAGTCCTTCTTTTTCGCTCGTATTCACCAAATCGAGGGGGGCCGGTCTTTTCGGCTCTTCTTCCTTTTTGCCAAGGATGTCTTGGACGAACCGGATCAATTTTATCGTTAGGGGAGATTCTTCCACCCTGTCTTCATATTTCTTAAGCTTGAAATGTTCTAACCTTGCATCCTCATTGGTGAAGACTGCCCAATAGTTTTGTGTTTCAACAGGGACCTCTTTTTTTGCGACAATCTTGGTAACGGGAATGGGCTTCTCCTTCGGAGATTTTGTCTCCCGTATTTTTATCCCCTTCTCCGGTACCTTCTCTTCTGACGTAACCTGCTGCTCTTTCTTAACTCCTTGTTGAGTCGGCGGCTTACTCGGTGGCGGCGGGAAGAACTTCGATTGAATCACTCCCCACAGCATAATGATTAAAAATGTCAATACTATCGCAAGGATAGCTCTTTTTTCCATATATCCTTTGCCTCAGATCTCCTTCCTACGAATTTGTGGGGATTTCCGGAACTGGGTCGTATCCACCAGGATGGAAAGGATGGCATTTGACAAGTCTTTTTAGGGTTAGCCAGACCCCGTCCACGATTCCGAAACGTTGAATCGATAGCAAAGCATAAGAGGAGCAGGAAGGAGTAAAACGACAGGAAGGTCCAAGGAGGATTGAAAGTGTATGTTGATAGAGATGGATGACAATGATAAGTCCCCCTTTGGCCAACCTCCTGATCATTTCCTTTTTCATAAAATGAAGAGTCCTCTCAATTCTTCTTCGGCTTCTGTATATCGATTGACCGAACACCCCTTTTTTACAAGAAGAACAACATCAAAAAATCCATTTATTTCATGCTTGTGAAGGCGAAAGAACTCTCGAACATATCGTTTGATTCGATTTCGAAAGGTCGCCGGCCCGATCTCCTTCTTTACCACAATACCCAGTCGATGAAACGGATTCTTATTCTCCTTCATGAAGAGGATGAAATTTTTAGAGGTGAACCTCCTCCCTGATTTCATCACCCTTCTGAATTCCTGAGGATGGTTTATCCTTTCCTTTCTCGTAAAACTGAAGGTTCCTTCCACATTGCTCCTCAATCAGATTGTTCCTCAAAACATTGTCCTGTTGTCCCATTGGCCCACTTACCGTCCTCATGAATTTTAGGGTTTACACAGTAAGCCTTTTTCTCCCCTTTAACCTTCTCCGTTTTAAAACATTCCGGCCACTTTTGGTACTCATCCTTTCCAAAAATCCGTGGGTCCTTTTTCGCCTGAGATTACTGGGTTGATACGTTCTTTTCATGGAATTCCCCTCTTTTAGTCAGAGCGGCTTGTTTTTTGAAATAATTAAACTTTCAAAGTAAATCATATTCCTTATTAATTGTCAAGACTGCCTTTAAATTTTGTTGACAGACGAGAGGCTTTTATATTAAGTTTTTTAACAAAATGAATAGAATATTTTTTTAGGGGTCTAGATGGAAATTGCCCGCGAAAACATTCCCGTCAATATCGAAGATGAGATGAAAAAGTCCTATATGGACTACGCCATGAGCGTTATCATCGGCCGGGCCCTCCCTGATGTGAGGGATGGCCTTAAACCTGTTCACCGGCGTATTCTTTATGCCATGAATGAGTTGAATAACGACTGGGACAAACCCTATAAGAAGTCCGCCAGGATCGTCGGCGATGTGATCGGTAAGTATCATCCCCACGGCGATATGGCCGTTTACGATGCCATTGTCAGAATGGCACAGGATTTTTCCCTTCGTCATCCCCTGATCGATGGCCAGGGAAACTTTGGTTCGATCGATGGGGACCCCCCAGCTGCCATGCGATATACAGAGATCCGAATGGCTAAGCTTTCGGCCGAATTGTTGGCGGACATCGATAAAGAAACTGTGGACTTTGTCCCAAATTATGATGATTCTCTTGTAGAACCTTCTGTACTTCCATCCAAATTCCCAAACCTCATCGTCAACGGGTCTTCTGGAATCGCAGTGGGGATGGCTACCAATATCCCTCCTCATAATCTTGTGGAAACGAATAATGCCCTGATCGCCCTGATCGACAATCCTGAGATCTCGATTGAGGAATTGATGGCCCATCTCCCAGGACCTGACTTTCCTACGGGTGGATTCATTTATGGCAAAGAGGGAATCCGGCAGGCTTATGAAACTGGAAAGGGCCTGATCCAACTTCGAGCCAGAGCGATCATCGAGAGGGATCGAAAGGGAGAGCGTGAAAATATCGTCATCAACGAGCTTCCCTATCAAACCAACAAAGCCAAACTCATCGAAAGAATCGCTGAATTGGTTCAAGATAAGGTGATCGAGGGGATTTCCAATATCCGGGATGAATCAGATAGGGAAGGGATGAGGGTGGTTGTTGAACTGAAACGGAACGAGGTGGCCGAGGTCATCCTCAACCAGCTTTATAAACATACACAGATGCAAACCTCTTTCGGGATCATTCTCCTGGCCATCCACCAGAATCAGCCAAAGCTCCTCTCTCTCAAAGAGATGCTCCATTTCTTTGTTCAATATCGCCAAGAGGTAGTCATCCGGAGATCCCGCTTTGAGCTCAACAAGGCAGAGGCCAGGGCCCATATCCTGGAAGGCTTGAAAAAGGCGATTGACCATATCGATGCCATCATCGCCACGATTAAGGCCTCCAAAACTCCGAAGGAGGCAAAAGAACGTTTGATGGAAAAATTCGCTTTTTCGGATGAACAAGCCCAGGCGATATTAGAGATGAGGCTCCAACGGCTCACCAACCTTGAACAACGTAAAATTGTGGAAGAGTATGAGGAGACCATCAAGTTGATCAATCGGTTGAAAGCCCTCCTTGCCAGTGAACGATTGATTCTTAATTTGATCAAGGAGGAACTCGTCTCCATCCGAGATGCCTTTGGAGACGAAAGAAAAACGGAAATTGTGGAGACCGCCCCAGAAATTCGGGTCGAAGACCTCATCGCTGAAGAGGATATGGTGGTGACGATCACCCACACAGGATATATCAAGCGGAATCCCATCAGCCTCTACCGAAGTCAGCATCGCGGAGGAAAAGGAAAGGTGGGGATCAATATGAAAGAGGAAGATTTTGTAGAAGACCTCTTCATCGCCTCAACGCATGATTATATCTTGTTTTTCACAGATGCCGGAAAGATCCACTGGATGAAGGTTCACGAACTTCCACAAGCTGGCCGCATCACACGGGGAAAAGCCATTGTTAATCTCCTCAATCTCAACCCACAGGAGAAGGTGACCGCTATTCTCTCTCTCAAAGACTTTTCGAAAGACAAGTTCATCACCTTTATGACCAAAAAGGGGACCATCAAGAAGACCGCCCTTGAAGCCTACAGTAATCCCCGTTCGGGTGGCATCATCGCCATTCACCTCGATGAGGGGGATGAACTCATCTCTACTAAACTAACCGATGGAAAACAGCATCTTTTTATCGGCACCAAAATGGGGAAGGCCATTCACTTCCCTGAAAACCAGATCAGAGATATGGGCCGTACGGCTCATGGAGTGAGAGGGATTAAAACTTCCAAAGGAGACGAAGTTGTGGGAATGGAGGCGGTCGCCCCCCACACTCAGATCTTGACGGTCACAGAACATGGCTATGGAAAACGGACACAGGCCTCTGAATACCGGATACAGAACAGAGGAGGATCCGGCATTTTTACGGTGAAGAGGACTCAAAAGACAGGAGATGTGGTATCCATCAAAACAGTAGTGGATGAAGACGAATTGATGCTGATTTCTAACAAGGGGAAAATTATACGTTTACGGGCGGTGGATATCCCCGTTCACGGGAGAAGTACCCAAGGGGTGAGGTTGATCAACCTGGAAGAAGGGGAACGGGTAGTCGCTGTTGGGAGGTTGGCAGAGAAGGAATAAAACCGATCCAAAAAAATACTTGTATTTTTTAAAAATAGTGTTATGATGGATATTGGATTCGTTAATAAATTAATCCCCAAATAATTCCCCTCTTTGGTTTTTAATTTCATTTATCCACAGTTGTGGAAACATTGTGAAAAGAGATTTGTAAATAATTGAAAATGAAAAGGTTTTCTTTTTGGGTTCGGTCCAGCCCATTTCATCAATTACCTTCATCCAACACGCCAAGCCATCAAGGTCCAGTTCATGGAAGATTTATGGTCTAAGGTGATCGATTCTTTAAAGGAGAGGATTGGTCAGCAGAATTTCGACATCTGGATTAAACCGATCCACTTTCTCTCCATGGAGGGAGAAAATGTGGAATTGGAGGTTCCGAACCGTTTCTTCAAGGAGTGGATCCACGAACACTACTCCCCTCATATTCGAGATGCGCTTTCCTTCTTCACTCAAAAGCCCTGTCATCTCCAGTTTCGAATTAGAAATGAAAAAATGGACGAAAAGGACTTCATCTCTCCCTCTCTTCAAAACCAGAACACAAAGGCCCCCCATACTTTTCAACCGATCTTCAATCCAAAATATACGTTCGATCATTTTGTTGTGGGGGCGAGTAATCAATTTGCCAATGCGGCTTGTTTGGCGGTCGCCAACTTACCGGCCAAGAACTATAATCCCCTCTTTATTTACGGAGGGGTAGGTTTGGGAAAGACCCATCTCCTCCATGCAATCGGAAATCATATCTTTCAAAATCATATTCTTCCAGAGGTGAAAAAAATCTGCTACCTCTCCTCCGAAGAGTTCACCAATGAACTGATCAATTCGCTCCGATACGAGAAAATGGATGAGTTCCGAAATAAATTTAGAAGGATGGACATCTTACTCATCGACGACATCCAATTCATTTCAGGGAAAGAGAGAACCCAAGCCGAATTCTTCCATACCTTTAACTCTCTCTATGAGGCACGGAAACAAATCGTCGTCACCAGCGATAAGTTTCCGAAGGATATCCCTAATTTTGAAGAGCGACTTCGATCTCGGTTTGAATGGGGTCTCATCGCGGATATTCAACCTCCTGATATTGAAACAAAGGTTGCCATTTTGAAAAAGAAAGCAGAGATTGAAAAGATTTCCCTCCCTAACGATGTCGCTTTCTTTCTGGCATCACAAATTGATTCCAATATCAGAGTCCTGGAGGGCTCTCTCATTCGAATCGGTGCGTTCGCTTCTCTTACCAAAACACCTGTCGATATCCAACTGGCGAAAGAAGTCTTGAAAAATATCATTAAACCGAAGGAAGAGTTGATTTCCATCGACGTCATTCAAAAAGTGATCTCCAGCTTTTTCAATATAAAAATTTCAGATTTAAAGGTGAAAAGAAAGACTAAAGGGTACGTCGTCCCCCGGCAAATTGCCATGTACCTCTGTCGAAAATTGACAAATGCTTCGTTGCTTGAAATTGGAGAAAAATTTGGGGGAAAAGATCATTCTACCGTTCTTCACTCGATCAAGAAGGTTGAAGAAAAAATAGAAAAGGAAACCTCTTTTAAAGAAATGATAGAGAATCTGCAGGGGCGAATTAAGTCATAAATGAGGTTGAAAAATTGTCAATGGATGATGAGAAGAGAAGGGGTCGGGGAACCATTCAAAGAAAAGGAAAAGATTTCCCCAATCTCTGTAATAAAATTTAACATCCAAATTCTCTTCCTCTTTTTGGGGTTAGAGGCTTTTTCTTCATTTCCACAGGGATTGATGACGACGGCGAAAAAAATATATAGAATATAAATATATTATTATTAGGAGGGCGAAACAATGAGTTTTGAAATTAATAAAAGGGAATTTTTAAAGGGACTCAGCTTAATTCAAAGTGTTATAGGACGAAAGACGACCCTTCCCATTCTTTCTCATATTCTTATGGAGTGGGAAAAAAACTCCCTCTATCTTACAGGGACGGATTTGGAAACGGGAATACGCGAAGAATTATCCGCTACGGCTCAGCAGAGCGGAAAGGCATCTGTCTCAGGAAAAAAATTATATGAGATTGTAAGGGAGTTACCGGAGGAAACGATCCATATACAGAAGAAGGAAAATCACTGGATCACTCTTCAATGTGGAAAATCCATCTTTAATCTTGTCGGTTTGGATCCAGATGAATTTCCCTCCCTTCCCACCTATCAAGATGGATATTTTTCAAGGGTTTCAACTCACCTCATCAAGGAGATGATTGAGAAGACCGTTTTTGCCGCCTCCAATGAGGAATCCCGATATCATCTTAATGGAATTCTGTTTTTACAGATAAAGCAGAGTCCCGTGTTGTCGGGTACTGGGCAGGAAGGAAAGGAAATATTGAGAATGGTCGCAACAGATGGTCATCGCCTCTCCCTTATTGATCGAGAAGGCGAAACGATCCGTGGTATTGAGAAAGGGATTATTATTCCTAAAAAGGGAGTTTTGGAGATAAAAAAAATAATTGGGGATAGGGATGAAGAAGAGGTGATGGAGATCTACTTTGATCAAAGCCATGGTTTTTTTAGGTTTGGAAAATCCTTAATGGTTATCCGTTTGATCGATGGAGAATTTCCAGAATATGAACAGGTGATTCCAAAGGGAAACGATAAAAAACTGGTGATGGAGAAGGAAAAAATGTATGGATGTCTGAGAAGAGTTTCTACCATGGCCAGCGAGAGAGTGGAGGGGATAAAAGTTTCGTTCAAGAAAAATAGTGTGGAGATCTCCTCCTATCATCAAGATTTTGGAGATGCAAAGGAAGAGGTAGAGGTGGTTTATGAAGGTCCTCCTCTTGAGATTGGGTTTAATGCAAGATATTTAATAGAGGCGCTGAATGTGATCGACACGGACGAGGTCGTCATGGAATTGAAGGATGAAGGAAGCCCTGGAATCATTAAACCCCCATCTTCAAAAGACTCCTCCTATCAACTTTGCATCATCATGCCGATGAGGATATAAGAATTTTATCCGAAGATTGAACCTGCCCGGTCCCAACCCCACTGCCTGCCCGCGGTAGGAAGAGTGGGGGACAGACAGATCTTAAAGGAGAACGGATGAAGGAAAGGGAGGAACAATATACAGCGGAACAGATTAAGGTCTTGGAAGGACTCTCTGCTGTTCGAAAAAGACCTGCGATGTATATTGGAAATACAGGGATAGAGGGTCTTCACCATTTGGTTCATGAGTTGGTGGATAACAGCATTGACGAAGCCTTAGCCGGATATTGTCATCGCATTGAAGTCATCATTCACATCGACAATAGCGTGACCGTAACGGATGATGGCAGAGGTATTCCCGTCGATCTTCACGAGAAAGAAAATCGTCCTGCCGTGGAAGTGGTCATGACCAAACTCCACTCCGGAGGCAAATTCGATAATCGTAGCTATAAGATCTCTGGAGGTCTGCACGGGGTGGGTCTTTCGGTGGTCAATGCCCTCTCCGAGTTTATAGATTTGGAGATACGGAGGGATGGGAAGGTCTATCATCAGATTTATGAACGAGGGGAGGCCAAGACGAAGCTCGAAGTGACGGGAAAAACGAAACGTACGGGGACCCAAATTCGTTTCAAACCGGACACTGAAATCTTTGAAACCGTCTCTTTCAGTTTTGATATCCTCTCCCAACGTTTGAGAGAATTGGCTTTCTTAAACAAAGGGCTATTTATTAGCATCCAGGATGAACGGTCGGAAAAACGACACGAATTCTTATACAAAGGAGGAATACTCTCCTTCATTGAATACCTGAGTAAGAATAAGAATTGTATCCATCCGAAACCCATTTACATCCAGGGGGTAAAAAACGGGATCGATGTAGAGATGGCCTTCCAGTATAATGACGGATATGCCGAAAACCTGTTCTCCTTCGCCAATAACATCAATACCCACGAGGGGGGAACCCATCTCATCGGATTCAAAACCGCCCTCACCCGCACCATCAATCAATATGCGACCACCGCCAATCTCCTGAAAGGCGACAAGGAGAATCTCACAGGAGAAGATATCCGAGAGGGATTGGTGGGGGTCATCAGTGTCAAGATTCCAGAACCTCAATTTGAAGGCCAAACCAAGACGAAACTGGGAAACAGCGAGGTGAAGGGATTGGTGGAGGCCTTGATCAATGAAAAACTGGGGAGTTACTTTGAGGAGAACCCTGCTGTTGCCAGGAAGATCATCTCCAGAGTGATCGATGCCGCCAGGGCAAGGGAGGCCGCTCGGAAGGCACGGGAGCTGAGCCGTCGAAAGGGAGCCCTGGAAGGTAACTCCCTGCCGGGAAAATTGGCCGATTGCCAGGAAAGGGATCCTCAGCTGAGCGAGATCTTCATCGTGGAAGGTGATTCTGCAGGAGGGTCCGCCAAACAGGGTCGGGACCGATCTTTTCAAGCTATCCTTCCCATCAAAGGGAAAATCCTCAACGTGGAGAAGGCTCGGTTCGATAAGATGTTGGCCAATGAAGAAATCCGTATTCTTATCTCCGCCCTGGGCGCAGGCATTGGAAAAGACGACTATGATATCCATCGACTTCGGTACCACCGCATCATTATCATGACCGATGCCGATGTGGATGGCTCCCATATCCGAACCTTGCTCCTCACCTTTTTCTACCGCCATATGCCAGAGGTGATCGAAAGGGGACATCTCTACATCGCTCAACCCCCACTCTTCAAGGTGACCGAGGGAAAGAGCGAGATGTATATTAAAAACGAACAGACTTTTAATCGATATTTAATGGACCGGGCCATTGCCAAAAGCGAAGTCACCGTCCAGCGAACAGCCAAGAAACTGGCGGACAAGAAATTGGGCCTCCTCTTGGAAAAAACCTTTCTTTATCATGATGTCATGCAACGGATCCAAAACAAAGGGTATCCCCGATCCCTCATCAGCTTCTTCTTTGAAAATGGAATCCGAAACAAGTCGACCTTCGAGGAAAAGGGAAAGATTGCTGATCTTCAGAAGCGATTGAGAAAGAGTGGGTTTGAGGTTTTCGATCTGTATTGGGACGAAGAGCACAACCTGTACGGGTTCGAGGTTCAAGAATCGAATGGAAAGGATGTCCGAAGCAAGGTTCATTGGGACCTCATCTCCTCCGTCGAATATCGTCATCTCTTCCAGATTTATCAAGAGATTCAAGAGATGGCACCTCCCCCTTATATCTTGGTGGAGAAGGGAAGGGAGGTGACCATCGATCAGGAGGAGGGGTTGCTTCAATCTCTGAATCAGTTAGGGAGGGAAGGCCTTGCCATCCAAAGGTATAAAGGGTTAGGAGAGATGAACCCGGAGCAACTCTGGGAGACAACGATGAATCCAGACACCCGGACCCTCCTCAGGGTGAAGGTGGAAGATGCCATCGAGGCCGATGAAATCTTTAGCATCTTAATGGGCGACGAGGTAGAGCAAAGGCGACACTTCATCGAAGAGAATGCCCTCTTTGTCCAACGCCTTGATATTTGAGTTTTACTAAGAGGATCTGTCTCGCCTGGCAAAAGATGATTCCACAGTCATTATCCCTGAAGGGTTCGTCACTCTCAAGAGAGGGAAATCGTCTTTGGGCTAAGGTTAGGAAGCCAGTTTGGTGAAGAGTTAAACGGTTAGGGTTTAAGGATTTTAGGACCAAAAACATAACCTTTCAACGAAACGGGCATCTTTACCCTAACCTTTGAACCATTAAATTTTTTGGTAAATCCATGCTCATCGTCGGATTGACAGGGGGTGTGGCGAGTGGAAAGACGGCCGTCTCCCAAATATTGAGAGAAGAGGGTGCCTGCCTCATCGATGCAGACCAGATCGCCAGGGAGCTGGTGCAGCCCCACACGGCCGCTTGGAATGAGTTGATCAGGGTATTTGGGAAGGAAATCCTGCAAGAAGATGGATCCATTCATCGGAAAAGATTGGCCGCTAAAGTTTTTTCCGATCCAGAACAGAGGAATCTTTTGAACCAAATTCTTCATCCTCGGATCAAGGCGGAGATGGACAGGAGAGTGAAAGAGATCGGCCAAAAGGATCCCGATGCCATTGTCGTGATCGATGCCGCTCTGCTTATTGAACTTGGGAATCACCGAGAGATGGATAAGGTCATCGTCGTGACTTCGACGGAGAAACAGCAGATTGAGAGGCTGAAGAAAAGGGATGGGGTGGAACAAGAAGAAGCCCAAAAGATCCTCTCCTCTCAAATGCCCCTTGAGGAGAAATTGAAAGTGGCCGACTTCGTCATTCGAAATGAGGGATCCTTTGAGGAGACGAAAAAGAAGGTGAAGGAGGTTTTCCAAGAATTAAAGAGAGTTACCTTTCAAAGAAGAGGCCAACCAGAATTTAAAAGACCTGCCGTATAATTTCTGGGATTCAGGGTTATTTATCTTTGAATTCAATAGGCTAAAAATACAGGAGGATAAAGGAGAGGGTTATGAACATTAAGGATTTAAAAAAGCTTAAGATCAACGAATTAAACAAGATCGCCAAGGAGCTCAATGTCGAAGGGGCGAGCGGGATGAGGAAACAGGAATTGATCTTTGCCATCCTTCAGGCCCAGACGGAGAAGAACGGCCTGATTTTCGGAGAAGGGGTACTTGAAATTTTGCCCGATGGTTTTGGTTTTTTGAGGGCACCGGATTACAATTACCTGCCCGGGCCCGATGATATTTACATCTCCCCATCCCAGATCCGAAGGTTCAATCTTCGAACCGGCGACACGGTCTCTGGTCAGATTCGACCGCCCAAAGATACGGAACGGTACTTTGCCATGCTGAAAGTGGAGATGGTCAATTACGAAGATCCGGAGGCGGCGCGGGATAAGATCCTCTTTGACAATCTGACCCCCCTTTATCCTCAACAAAAGATTCGTTTGGAGATGGACGGCCAATCGAATAATTACTCTGCACGGGTCATGGACCTCCTCACCCCCATTGGAAAAGGCCAACGCGGTCTCATTGTCGCCGCCCCGAGAACGGGTAAAACGATGCTCCTCCAGACGATCGCCCACAGCATTACCGCCAACCATAAAGATGTTGTTCTGATCGTCCTGCTCATCGATGAACGGCCCGAGGAGGTGACCGATATGGAACGATCTGTGGATGGAGAGGTGATCAGTTCCACCTTCGATGAGCCTGCCCAGCGACATGTCCAGGTGGCGGAGATGGTGATCGAGAAGGCGAAGCGATTGGTGGAACATCAGAAGGATGTGGTCATTCTTTTGGATAGCATTACTCGTCTTGCCAGGGCCTATAATACAGTCGTCCCACCCAGTGGCAAGGTGCTCTCTGGAGGAATTGATGCGAATGCCCTCCAAAGGCCGAAGCGTTTTTTTGGTGCCGCAAGAAACATCGAAGAAGGTGGGAGCCTCACCATTATCGCCACTGCCATCATCGATACAGGGAGTCGGATGGATGAGGTGATCTTCGAAGAGTTCAAGGGGACAGGGAATATGGAAATACACTTAGACCGACGCTTGCTGGACCGAAGGGTCTTTCCCACCATCGATATTCAACGCTCCGGTACCCGCAAAGAAGAGCTATTATTGGACAAGAACGATCTGAATCGCGTCTGGCTCTTGAGAAAAGTCCTCCAGCCGATGAACACAGTGGAGAGTGTGGAATTTCTTTTGGAGAAGATGCATGCCACTAAGAACAATCGGGAATTCCTCGATTCCATGAATCAATAGATCGGTGTTTGGGTGCAACGGTCCCCGGATCACCTCACGAGATAAATAGGAGTTGAAAAATTTTAAGAAATCGGTAAAATAGAATATGGAGGCCATGGAGATGAAAAAAGAAATCCACCCCCAATTTTTCGATGCGGTGATTAAATGCGCTTGCGGAGCGACCTTCGAGACGAAAAGTACCCAGAAGGAGATCCGTGTGGAAATCTGTTCAAACTGCCATCCTTTCTTCACTGGAAAACAGAAGTTCTTGGATACTGCCGGAAGGATTGAACGGTTTAAGAGAAAATATGGCCAGAAGATTGATCAGAAAGATTGATACCACCTCACCTACCCATTATCTCCCTTTTCGGTCGATAGCCCTTGCTCTATTATTTTACGATATGGCAAAGGGCCCTTGGCCTATTCCGGCCATGCTCATTGTCCTTCTTTTAAAAGCAGGTAGTCAGCATTAGTTCATTTGGAGGGTTCTTGTGTTATTTTGGAGAAGAAGTCCCGCTGAAGGGCATTCTCTATCTGATCATCTTGTTTCTACAACAAGGCGGAAACCTATTCGAGTGGGGGGTCAGGCCGTCATCGAAGGGGTGATGATGAGGTCCCCCAATTCGATGGCCGTTGCCGTCCGGAAGCCGAATGGCGAGATTGTGGTGAAACAGGAAGGATTGAATTTCTTTTCTGAAAAACATCTCTTTTTTAAATTCCCATTGGTCAGGGGTGTGATCACCTTACTCTCAGCCCTTGTCTTAGGGATTCGGGCTCTTAACTTCTCCGCCAATCAGGCCCTCTCCGAAGGCGAAGGCGAGAAAGACCCAAGCTCCTGGACCATGAACATCACTTTTGTTGTTGCCCTTTGCTTTGGCATCTTCCTCTTCTTCCTGATTCCTCTTTTTTTGACAAAGTGGATGCGGTTTGTCATTCCGATGCTCTCGGAAAGCGGACTTCTCTTCAACCTCGTCGACGGGGCGATAAGATTAATGATTTTTCTTGCTTACCTCTGGGCTATCTCCTTTTTCAAAGAAATCCGGCGTGTTTTTGAATATCACGGTGCGGAGCACAAGTCGATCTTTGCCTTCGAGTCCGGTGAGGAGTTGGTGATCGATCGGGTGAAGGGCTTCAGTTACCTTCATCCCAGGTGTGGAACGAGCTTCCTGCTTGTCGTCATGGTGGTGAGCATCTTGGTCTTTGCCCTCATCCCTCATCATCTTCCATTTGGATATAAGGTCGCTTCCCGGGTGGTCTTCATCCCTCTCATCGCAGGGCTTTCCTACGAGATCATCCGATTCGCGGATCAAAAGCGGGAGAGTCGAGGGATTCAGTATTTCATTAAGCCCGGACTTTGGCTACAACGGCTGACCGCCCGCGAGCCGTCGGAGGCCCAGATTGAGGTGGCTCTGCGTGCTCTCCAGGCCGTTTTGGAATTGGAGGGTCGACGATGAAAATGTTTGAAAAATTGGAGGAAGTGGAACGTCGCTACGAAACACTTTATCACCTCTTAGGCCAACCTGAGATCCTTAATAGACAGGATGAGCTTCAGAGGGTTGCCAAGGAATATTCAGAGTTAGGGAAGGTGGTTGATCTTTATCGGAAGTTGAAGAAGTTAGAAGAAGAGATCAAGGCAAACCGACAACTCCTCCTCGGTGATGAGGATGAAGAGATGAAATTTTTAGCCAAGGAAGATCTCAATCTGCTGCTGGGAGAGAAGGAAAAGTTGGAGGAAGATCTGAGGATGGCCCTGCTTCCGAAAGACCCGAACGAGGATAAGAACATCCTACTTGAGATCAGGGCAGGAACCGGAGGAGAGGAGGCAGGACTTTTTGCCGCCGACCTGTTCCGAATGTATTCCAAGTTTGCAGAAAAGCATGGTTGGCGAATGGAGGTATTGAACCGCCATTACACCGGTGTCGGTGGATTCAAGGAGATCATTGTCCTGATCGAGGGGAAAGGGGTTTACAGTCGACTGAAGTTTGAGAGCGGCGTCCACCGTGTCCAGAGGGTTCCAACCACAGAATCCCAGGGCCGCATTCATACCTCCACGGTCACCGTGGCCATCCTCCCGGAGGCAGAAGAGGTTGAGATCCAGATCGATCCCAATGACATTCGGGTGGATATCTTCCGATCTTCTGGACCAGGTGGCCAGAGTGTGAACACGACGGATTCTGCTGTCCGGATCACCCATCTCCCTACGGGGATGGTCGTCTCCTGTCAGGATGAAAAATCCCAACACAAAAATAAGACGAAGGCACTTAAAATCCTTCGGGCGAGGTTGTTGGACAAGGCTCGACAAGAGAAACAGATGGAGATCTCAGAAAAGAGAAGGACCCAAGTGGGAACTGGAGAGCGAAGTGAACGCATCCGAACTTACAACTTCCCACAAGGCAGAGTGACCGAACATCGGATCGGGTTGACTCTCTATCGACTGGACGGAGTCCTCGAGGGGGAGATGGATGAGATCATCGATGGATTGACGACCCATTATCAGGCAGAAGCACTCAAAGGTGAATGGGAAAACACGAATGCTAAATTACAAAGTTCAAATGCCAAATAAATGGATAAAAAAATGACAAAATTCAAAGCTCAAATGTCAAATGAATGTCAAAGTTCAAACGTTTTGGATTTGATATTGGAACTTTGGATCTCATTTGTCATTTGAAATTTGAACTTTGACATTATGATTTTAAAATGACCGTCTTAGAGCTTCTTAATTGGTCAACGAACTGTTTAAAGGATCATCGTATTGAAAGCCCCCGGCTGAACGCTGAACTCCTTCTGGCCCGTTCTCTGAACCTCAGCAGGGAAGAGCTCTATATTCACTTCAATGGCCAATTAAAGGAGAAGGAGAAGGAGACAATGAAGGGGCTGATTGAAAGAAGAATTTCTGGCGAGCCCCTTCAGTACATTTTAGGCCATCAAGAGTTTTGGTCGATCGATTTTAAAGTGGATCCTCGTGTCCTGATCCCGAGACCGGAGACAGAACTTTTGGTTGAACAAGCCCTCCTTATCCTGTCCGAGAATCCTTTAGGGAGCACTCCGTATGCTTTAGAGATAGGAACAGGAAGCGGCGCTGTAGCCATCTCCTTGGCGAAGGAGGTGAGGAATCTCTTTCTGGTGGCAACTGACATCTCCAGAGACGCCCTCTTATTAGCGGAGGAGAATGCTAAGTCTGCAGGCGTCCTCCATCAAGTCAAATTTGTGAATGGCGATCTCTTTGAACCATTCCACCCTTTTGGAGAGAGAGAACCTTTTGACCTCATCCTTTCTAATCCTCCTTACATCACCTTTTCGGAGATCGATGAACTACCAAAAGAAGTAAGGGGCTACGAACCCGTCATCGCTTTAAATGGAGGAGAGGATGGGTTTGACTTTTACCGGAGAATCGTCTCACAGGCTCCTTTTTATCTTCGAAGGGGAGGATGGCTCCTATTGGAGGTGGGGCAAGGTCAAAGTCCGATCGTTTCCAGGTTGATTGAGGAGAGGGATGATTTCTTAAAACTTGAGTGCATTCCAGATCTGTCCGGGCTTGAGAGAGTGGTGAAGACACAAAGAAAACAGTAAGTTCGAAGCACGAAATCCGAAATTCGAAACAACCTCCAATGACCGAAACACAAAGCTTAAAACTAAGAAATAGAGGTTTTAGATTTGGTCATTTGGAATTTGAATTTGCCTGCCCTGTTAAGTTGTCTTGAATTGCTTCTGGTTTGATGGATCATGATGAATCCGGAAAAGTGAACCCGTCAATTCCTGGCCAAATTACTTAACAGGGTAAAGATTTCGATATTCGGATTTGAGGTCTTAAGATGGATAAGATCGTCATTCGAGGAGGAGAGAGACTGATCGGAGAGGTGGGGGTGAGTGGTTCAAAGAATGTTACCCTTCCTATCTTTGCATCCAGCCTTCTTACCACGGGAGCCAATCTCTTCCACAATGTCCCCAAATTGAGGGATGTGCGGACGATTGTCAAGGTTCTTAAAAATTTGGGGGTTAAAGTATGGGAGGAAGAAGGGATCTATCGCGTCGATGCAACGGAAGTCTCAAACGATGAGGCGCCATATGATTTGGTAAAGACCATGAGGGCATCCATCCTCGTTTTGGGGCCCCTTATCGCTCGAATGAGAAGGGCAACCGTTTCCCTTCCGGGAGGATGTGCGATCGGCGCCCGGCCGATCAACCTGCATCTCATGGGACTTGAGGCAATGGGGGCAAAGATTGAACTCCGCCGTGGCTATATCGAGGCCAAGACGGATGGATTGCGAGGGGCTGAAATCTCCTTTGACAATCCAACGGTGACCGGAACGGAGAATCTGATGATGGCTGCAGCACTCGCCAAGGGGAAGACCACTCTGCGAAATGCAGCCGTGGAACCAGAGGTGGTTGATTTAGCGATTGTATTGAATAAAATGGGAGCAAAGATTAATGGTGCAGGAACCAGTATGATTGAGATTGAAGGAGTGGAATCGCTTCAAGCGGTCGAACACTCAATCATCCCAGATCGAATCGAAGCAGGAACACTGATGGTAGCTGCTGGACTGACACGTGGAAATATAAAGATCCTTAACTGTCCTCTTCACCATATGGAGACGGTCGTTCATAAACTGAGAGAGTCAGGGATGGAGATCAATTCGGAAGGAGAAGGGGTGAGGGTGGTCGGAAACCGGAGGATCCGGAGTGTGGATGTGAAGACACAGCCCTATCCAGGGTTCCCAACCGACATGCAGGCCCAGTTCATGGTTCTGATGTCCTTAGGCAGAGGGTTGAGCGTCATTTCTGAAACGATCTTCGAAAATCGGTTCATCCATGTAAGCGAATTGAAAAGAATGGGGGCGGATATCCGGATCCAAAAGGACTCTGCGATCATCCAAGGCGTAGAGAGCCTGAGTGGAGCAGAGGTGATGGCAACCGATTTGAGGGCCAGCGCTTCACTCATTCTGGCGGGATTGGCTGCAGAGGGTGTGACGGAGGTTTCCAGGGTCTATCATTTAGATCGGGGGTATGAAGGGCTGGATACGAAATTGGCCAAACTCGGAGCCGATATCAAAAGGGTCAAAGGAGGGGACTAAGAAATATTTCAGATTGCGGATTGCGGAATGCGGATTGAAATCCCAATGAAGGAGAGAAATTGAGGATTCTTAGAGCGGGAGAGAAAGGATTTAAGGAGTATCTGTCGAAGGTGGAACAGAGGGTCGCTCAGGACGGCCTTCGCGTCGAAAGGGAAGTCCGTTCTATTTTAATGGATGTTAAGCAGAGAGGAGACGAGGCCCTCGTCCATTATGCTAAGGTCTTCGACGGCGTGCGATTATCGATCCACCAACTCCAGGTGAAAAGAGGGGAGATAGAGCAGGCTTACAGAAAGGTTCCTCAGGACTTTTTGGGAACGTTGGAGAAGGCAGCTCGCCGTATTCGGAGATTCCATCGACCTCTGAGCAACAGTTGGATTACATCATTTGAGAAAGAAGAGAAGGGCATTTGGCTCGGACAGGTGATCAGGCCGTTGGAGAGAATTGGGATCTATGTCCCCGGTGGTAAGGCCTCTTATCCTTCAACGGTCCTCATGGCCGCGATCCCTGCCAAGGTGGCGGGGGTCCAGGAGATCCTCATGACCACCCCACCTCATAAAAATGGAATCAATCCCGCTGTACTGGTGGCAGCGGATCTGGCCGGGGTTGATCAAATCTATCGTATAGGAGGGGCTCAAGCGATCGCAGCAATCGCCTATGGAACGGAATCGATCCCCAAGGTGGATAAGATCGTTGGACCCGGAAATCGTTATGTGGCTACGGCCAAGCGGTTCGTCTATGGAGCCGTGGATGTGGATATGGTGGCTGGACCGAGCGAAATTGTGATCGTCTCCGATGAGAAGACGCCACCCTCCTTTGTGGCTGCTGACCTGATCTCACAAGCCGAACATGATGAGATGGCCTTGGCCATCCTGATCACCACCTCTGAAGGATTCGGAAGGGAGGTAAGAAAGGAACTGAAGAGGCAGCTCTCCTCTCTGAAGCGAGGTGAAATCGCACACGTCAGCCTCGATCGAAGAGGTGCCATCCTGATCGTCAAAGATCTTGAACAGGCGATGGAGTTGGTAAACCGGATTGCGCCAGAGCATTTGGAACTTGCTATACAGAATCCATTACCGTTTATAAAGGATGTAAAACATGCGGGTGCCGTCTTTCTCGGCCCCTATACTCCTGAGGCCATTGGAGATTATCTGGCCGGGCCCAACCATATCCTACCGACAGCGGGCACAGCTCGATTCTCGTCGCCTTTGGTGGTGGAGGATTTTATCAAGAGGACGAATCTGATGAGTTTTACGCGGGAGGCCTTGAGGCGTTTTGGGAACGATGTGAAGAGATTTGCGGAGTGGGAAGGATTAGAGGGACACTATCAGGCGGTTCAAATGAGGGTGAAGAAATCTTGAGAGATGATGAGAATAATCCCCCCTCTCCCCGTTTAGTAAACCCCGTTAGAAAGGTGGGGCTTTGACCCCGCCTTTACAAGGAGCTGATGCTTTCTATTTATAACATCCCCGGCATAAATGCCGGGGCTTTCTAACGGGGTAAGGGGGGTTGCCTGCCTGCCGGTAGGCAGGGGGGATTTGAAAATGGTTTCCAATGCGAGGAGAGGCTATGAAGAGGCATCGGAAGGCAGAGGTGAACCGAAAGACAAAGGAGACAGAGGTTGTCTTAAAACTTGATCTCGATGGGTCCGGAAAACATTCGATCAATACCCGCATCCCTTTCTTCGATCATATGCTCAGTCTGCTGGCCTATCACAGCGGGATCGACCTGTTCCTCAAGGCAAAAGGTGATATCCGTGTGGACCCTCACCACACCGTTGAGGATGTAGGGATCTGTCTGGGGGGCGGGATTAGAAAGGCCATGGGGGAAGCCAAAGGAATCCAGAGGTACGGGATGGCCACCGTTCCTATGGATGAGACATTAGTCTCCGTGGCGCTGGACCTTTCGATGAGGCCCTGTTTGGTTTTTCATATGAAGCTGAGGAGGTCGAAGATTGGAACCTTTGACCTCGAACTGGTAGAAGAATTCTTCAGGGCCTTTTGCAATCACGCTCGGATCACCCTTCATATCAATCTCCTTTATGGAAGAAACAGCCATCATATGGTAGAGGCCGTTTTCAAAGGGGTTGGAAGGGCGCTGAGAGGAGCAGTCTCTCTCGATGAGCGAGCCTTTCAAATTCCATCGACGAAGGGAATTCTATAAATAGTTCGGAGTTTGGAGAATTTAGTTCGGAGTTTTGTAAAGATTTTATTATATGGTTTTTGCTATCCCATCTGCAATGGGTTCAAGAAATTAACTTAAGAATAATGACTCCGAACTCCTAACTCCGAACTCAAAACTTTTTGGAAAACGATGACTCCAAAGATTGTCATCATCGATTATGGCATGGGAAACCTTCGAAATGTTCAGAAGGGCTTTGAGAGAATTGGCCTCGGAGCCAAATTGACCCGCAACAAAAAAGAGATCGAGAGGTCTTCGGCGGTTGTCCTGCCGGGTGTGGGTGCCTTTAAGGACTGTATGGAGAATTTGGAAAAGTATGGGCTGGTCGAACCCTTACTCAACTCCATCGAAAAAGGGAAACCTTATTTAGGCATCTGTCTTGGTCTTCAAATCCTTTTTTCAGAAAGCGAGGAATTTGGATCCCATCAAGGTTTGGACCTGATCAAAGGGAAGGTGGTAAAATTCAAACCCGATCCAGAGCATAAGGTTCCTCATATGGGTTGGAATACGGTAGAGAAGAAAAGGGAGGTCCCTCTGCTTCGGGGGGTAGAGAGTGGTGACTTCTTCTATTTTGTGCACTCCTATTATGTCATTCCGAAGGAGACAGAGTGGATTTCGACCTTCACCACATATGGGGAGCCTTTCGTTTCGAGCATCTGGAAAGAGAACCTTTTTGCCACACAATTCCATCCGGAAAAAAGTCAGCAAAAAGGGTTGAGGATTTTGGAGAACTTTGTAAAAATGCTATGACAATGCTATGGGTTACCTATGTCATCCTGAACTTGATTCAGGATCTAACGATTTCAGGATCTCACTTGTGTGAGATAACCGCAGAGATGCTGAAATAAATTCAGCATGACAGATCGATGTGGAAGGAGCATTCGATGAACGAAGTCAAAGTGGGAGAGATCCGGATCGGAAAGGGGAACCCGTTGGTGCTGATCGCAGGTCCTTGTGTTTTAGAAGGAGAAGCGATCGTCATGGAGATCGCAAAGCAGTTGAAGGAGCTCTGTGGAGAATTGAAGATTCCATTGATCTTCAAGGCCTCCTATGAAAAAGATAATCGGGGTTCTGAAAAGTCTTACAAAGGGCCAGGAGTTAAAAAGGGCTTAAGGATCCTTGCCAAGGTGAAAGAGAGGTTGGACATCCCTGTCCTCTCCGACGTGCACCGGATGGAGGATGTGGATCAGGCCAAAGAGGTTCTCGATATCATTCAAATCCCAGCCTTTCTCTGTCAGCAGACAAGCCTTCTTCTCAAAGTTGGAGAGGCGGGGAGAGCGGTCAATATTAAGAAGGGACAATTCGTCGCTCCAGAAAACATGGCAGGGGCGGTCAAGAAGATTCACAGCACCGGGAATCGTCAGGTTCTTCTGACCGAGCGAGGGACCTGTTTCGGGTATAACAAACTGATCTCGGACTTCTGCTCCATTCCCATTCTTCAGGAGATCGGTTGCCCAGTGATCTTCGATGCCACACATGTCGTCAGAAATTACGGTATCCCGAGTGAAGATCCGAGAGGAGGAAGCCCCCAATATGTCCCTCATCTCTCCAGGGCAGCGGTCGCTGTGGGCTGCAATGGCCTCTTTCTGGAGACCCATCCCAGACCGAACCAAGCACTCTGTGATGCTTCCAGCATGATCCCTCTAAATGAAATGGGAAAGCTCCTACGACAGACGAAAGCCATTCATGATATGGTCAGGACATGGGAGCTCGCCTAATTTTTTCGCGGGCAAAGATTTGAATGACAAATGTCAAAATCCAAATGCCAAATGAATATCAAATTTCAAATTCCAAAATCTTGATATTTGAACTTAGGATTTGATTTGAACTTTGAGCTTTGACATTTGGCATTCTGCAAATAGGAATTATTCCGGAATCCGGAACCTGCGGAGGTGGGAAGACGGCGAAATCGGGAAGGAGGACAAGGAATGAAGATCTTTATCGATACGGCAAATCTCAATGAGATTAGGAAGGCGAAGGCGCTTGGCTTGGTCGATGGAGTGACAACTAACCCCACGCTTCTTGCAAAAGAAGGGGAAGAAGCAGAAACTCTGATCAGAAAGATCTCACAGGAAGTGAAAGGGCCCGTTAATGTGGAGGTGACCGGAACGACATGTGAGGCGATCATAAGAGAAGCCGGGCAGATGGCAACTTGGGGCGATGAGATCGTGATCAAAATCCCCATCAATCATGAAGGCCTGAAAGCAGTGAAGGTCCTTTCCTCGGAAAAAATCCAGACGAATGTGACGCTCGTTTTCTCCGCCGGTCAGGCCATTTTGGCCGCTAAGGCTGGAGCTACCTATATCTGCCCCTTTTTAGGAAGGCTCGATGATATCAGTTTCGACGGCCTTGAACTGATCCGACAGATCAGGGGAATTTATAACAACTATGATGAAATTGAAACTCGGATCATTGTGGCCAGTGTCCGAAACCCCATCCATGTGATTGAGGCTGGACTGATGGGTGCAGAGATTGTGACGATCCCCCCTGCCATTATTGAGCAGATGGTGAAACATCCTCTGACCGATAAAGGGATTGCACAATTCTTGGAAGATGCCAAGAAGATCGGCACAAAAAAATGAAGATGGTCTTTGGGTAAGGGTTAGGAAGCCCGTATCGTATTTGGTCGAAGGGTTACGGTCAGAAGAATTTAAAGACGAACTACATAACCTTTTAACGAAACGGGCATCCTCACCATGACCTTTGAACTAATGACTTTTTATAAAAGGTGGAGGAGAGATGAAGAGGGTTCTGAGAAGAGGGTGGCTGTGGAGCCTTTTCTTTTTCATTTACACGTTAGCTTTGACAATCCCATGGGTTCCTGAAATAAGGGCAGAGACGAAGCCCCATTTAGCCATTCTCCCATTTTTCATTGAGAGAGAGGCAGTCTGTCCGATTTGTAAGAGTGTCTTTATGAGAGGCGAGATTTTGCCCGGCTCTCAAAATACTCTGACTCGATTCCTTTACCAGAAGACAGAAACCATCGGGACATTTAGAGTCTTTCCGCTGGAAAAAACGGAAGATGCTCTTTCCAATTGGGATAAGAAGCTTTTTGAAGAGAAACCCATCCCATCGTCCATCCAGTTAGGGAAGGAACTGAACATCGATTTCATATTGGTTGGATTTCTCTTCCGTTTTGAGGAAAGGATAGGATCTTCCCTCGGCGTTGAGAAACCCGCCTCTGTTGGCTTCGATGTTCATCTCTTTAGGTTGAGGGATGAGAGGATGGTATGGGGAGGAAAATTTGACGAGACACAAAGACCCCTCAGCGAGAACCTATTTAAGATCGGTTCTTTCTTTAGAAGAAAAGCCCATTGGCTGACGGCAGAGGAGCTGGCCAGTGTGGGGATGGATGAAATATTAAAAAAACTACCTGGAGCATCGGAACTTGAAGAGAAACAGTAAGGAGGTTTCCTAATAACGGTTCATTGCGAATTGAAAATTGCAAATTGGCAATTGCCTGCCTGCTGTCAGGCAGGTAAATTGAGGTTTCTAACATGATGGTCATCCCTGCAGTCGACCTGAAAGAGGGGAGATGTGTGAGACTCTCTCAGGGTAGGATGGATCAGGAAACAGTCTATTCAGAAGATCCCGTTCAAATGGCCAAGCACTGGGAGGCAAAGGGGGCAGAAAGACTTCATGTTGTCGATCTGAACGGAGCCGTGATGGGGAAGCCCTTTCATCGATCTCTGATCGAGGAAATCACCCGATCCCTCCATATTCCGATCGAGGTAGGCGGAGGGATCCGGAATTTGGAGACGATCGAAAGTTATCTCTCTTCAGGGGTGAGATGGGTCATCCTTGGCACAGCAGCCTTTCGGAATCGTCAATTAATTGAGGAGGCATGTCAACGGTTTCCCGAAAGAGTAATCCTCGGGATCGATGCAAAAGGAGGAAAGGTGGCAATCCAGGGTTGGAATGAAGTGGTTTCTATGGAAGCCATCGATTTGGCAAAGCAGTTTGAAGGAGGAGGCGTTTCGGCAATCATCTATACAGACGTCGAGAGGGATGGAATGGGCACAGGTCTGAACTGGGAGCAAACAAAGGCTTTGGCCGGGTCAACCTCGATCCCGGTGATTGCCTCGGGAGGGGTTTCTCGGATAGAAGACATCAAGCATTTGATGGGACTCGAACCCGACAGGGTCATCGGAGTCATTGTGGGTCGCGCCCTCTATGCAGGCCGTCTCGATTTAGAAGAAGCCATACGAATAACAAAAAGAACGGAATGCCATACCTGAAAGTGTCATTCTGAACTCGGTTCAGAATCTCTTCAGGACAGGCTTGTTTGGGTATCTCAAAATAGACCAAATCCTAAAACTGTAGACCCTGATCCTGAACCAAGTTCAGGATGACCGCAAGGGTTTTAGGAATAAAGGAAAGGCAGCGTGAACAAATGCTGGCCAAACGGATCATCCCCTGCCTCGATATGAAGAATGGAAGGGTGGTGAAGGGCACCCAATTCGTCAACTTAAAGGATGCTGGTGATCCAGTTGAGAATGCAAAGGTCTATGATGAGCAGGGGGCTGATGAGATCGCTTTTTTAGATATCACGGCCTCCTACGAGAAGAGGGATATCCTCATCGATATTGTTCGAAGGACGGCGGAGGAGATCTTCATTCCCCTCACGGTGGGAGGTGGAGTCAGACGCTTAGAAGATATTCGAAGGCTTCTGAAAGCGGGAGCGGATAAGGTTTCTATCAACACCGCTGTAGTGAAGGACCCCATCTTGGTAGAAAAAGCCTCAAAACGTTTCGGAAGCCAGTGCATTGTGATCGCCATTGATGCGAAAAGGAAGGGTGAGGGTTGGGAGGTTTACACCCATGGAGGTAGGGTTCCAACAGGGATCGATGCGGTCCTCTGGGCAAAAAGAATGGAGGGGTTGGGAGCGGGCGAAATCCTGCTGACCAGTATGGATCGAGATGGGACGAAGGATGGCTACGACATTGAGTTGACCCGAACCATATCCGAACAGGTAGGTATCCCTGTCATTGCATCAGGAGGCGTGGGTACTCTCGAACATCTTTATGAAGGGCTCATTTTTGGAAAAGCCGATGCAGTCCTTGCAGCCTCCATTTTTCATTATCGGGAGTATACGATTTCTCAGGTCAAATCATTCTTGAAGGAAAAAGGAGTCACGGTCAGACTCTAAATAATAGGGAGATAGGGGAATAGGGCGATGGGGAGAACAAAAGATTATTAATACCGTACAGTAACTAATTTGCCATAATTATATTGTCATTCCTGCCCCCTTCTGCAACGGGGTAAACTCCAGCAGGAATCCAGTAGATCCCGCTTTTGTGAATTCCTATCACCCCATCTCCTCATCTCCCTAACTCTTCAATCAAAAGATGGGCTATTTCATTTTACTTCTGGCAACGGGATTTGGGGTCGGGTACGCTCCGGTTGCCCCTGGGACCATGGGGACCCTCTTAGCCATCCCCATCTACCTCTTTCTCTCCCGGATTCCTTTTCCCCTCTATGAATTGACTCTCGTCGCTTTTTTCTTCCTTTCGAGTTGGATTTCAGAAATTATCGAGAAGCAATTCGGAAAGCAGGATGATCAGAGGATCGTCATCGATGAGATCATGGGCTTCCTCGTCACCATGCTCTGGGTTCCTAAGACGATCCTCTTCGTCATCTTGGGTTTTTTTCTTTTTCGGTTTTTTGACATTCTTAAACCATTTCCCATCCGTCACCTGGAGAGAAAGTGCGGGGGAGGTTATGGGGTCGTATTGGATGATGTGTTAGCAGGAATCTATGGCAATGTCGTTCTTCATCTCATCCATCTGATAGTGAGGTAAATGTATCCAGATTCCGAAATATAATTTTAGTCATTAAGTTATTCAGTCATTGGGTCATTCAATGACTTAATGACTAATGACTCAATGACATTTGTCATGAGTGTCAACCAGGAGACTTAACCATGAAATTAGAAAAGCTGATCGGGGATCTTTTGAGAAAAAGGGGATGGACCATTTCCATTTCGGAGTCTTGTACCGGAGGACTGGTCAGCGATCGCATCACCGATGTCTCAGGGAGTTCAGACTATTTTATGGGAGGAATGGTTAACTACAGTAACGAATCGAAGGCAAAGCATTTAGGGATTCCATTGGATTATATAAAGAGATTCGGAGCTGTAAGTCCACAGGTGGCGAGGAAGATGGCTCAAGGAGTTCGAAAAGCTTTTAATACGACATTCGGATTATCCACCACAGGTGTGGCAGGACCCACAGGCGCAACAAAGAGGTCTCCCATCGGGAGAGTTTTCATCGGAATTTCTGATGGAAAAAGGACATGGGTGAGGAAAGAGGATTTAAAGGGTAACCGTAGAATGATTAAGAGAAAGGCTGCCGAGAAGAGTCTCGAATTTTTTTATGAAATACTCATGCAAAGGCAACGATGAGTTTAAATTCTCAATTTCCCAGAACATGCCATATTTTCAGAGAATAATACCAGGATAGAATTAGAGCTTATAGAAGCAATATCAATTAGTTCAGCTCCGTCTAAAATCCCCTGCTCAAAGGAAGAAAAAAATCCTGTATATTGGTCTTTCTAATCCAAACCCCATTTTCCTCAATCTTATTTCAGATCTAAAATTTTTCTTCTATGTTGTGTTCGATTCGTGGATCTCCATCTGCTTTATCGACAACTTCCAATTCTTCTCACTATTGTAAAATGTTACACACGTTCCAGTTTTTCTTGATATTATAATATAATCGTGTGGCCTCTTGACAAGAAATATAACATATGATATATTGCCTGTTAATAAGAAAAGGATTGAAGGTTGATCTATGATCAGGCGATTCTCTATTGGCTATACAACTATTGAAGACTATGCGGATCGAATCAAGGGCCTACGTGCCGAACTCGACCTTACCCAACAGGCCCTTGCGGAAAAGCTGGGTGTTTCCTTTGCGACAGTGAACCGGTGGGAGAACGGCCAGACAAGACCTTCGAAGCTTTCATGGAACCAGCTTCGCCAGCTTGAAATGATTTTGGCGGAAGAGTCCCCGCCTGTAAGTAAGAACAATGCAGCTTCATCATCACCGACGATACTCGACTTCACGGCTCCTCCTGAGATCGTCAAGGTTCTCGCCGAAGGCGAACGTTTATCCTTTGGCCACTTAGCCAATCCAACCTTTGCCACTGAAATCTCCAGGATTGATCCTCTGCCCCACCAGCGTATCGCTGTTTATGATCACATGCTCATGCAGCCGCGCCTGCGGTTCCTTTTAGCCGACGACGCAGGTGGCGGGAAGACGATCATGGCGGGGCTCTATATCCGTGAGATGGCTTCACGGAGACTGCTTCGGCGAATCCTGATTGTCCCTCCCGCAGGTCTTGTCGGAAACTGGCACAGGGAACTAACTACATTATTTAATCTGCAGTTCAAGATTATCAGTGGTTCTGATGCAGGAGTAGGGAATCCTTTTATTGGGGACGAGGGCAACTGGATCATTGTTAGCATTGATACGCTGGCCAGTCCGAGACTTTTCAGCCGGCTCAAAGACCCCTCAGTCGTGCCCTATGATCTTGTTGTGTTTGATGAGGCACACAAGCTTTCGGCAGACCGTGGTACGGACCTTCGCGTTCGCAAGACCGATCGTTACTGCCTCGCAGAAGCACTTGCAGGGATTCGAGGCCTCCATGAACGCTGGACTCTGGGCTGGAGCGCTCACCACCTACTCCTGCTAACGGCCACGCCTCACATGGGGAAGGACTATCCCTATTATGCGCTTTGGCGGCTCCTTGACTCAGAGGCACTCTCCACCCCTGAGGCCTTCAACGAATTTGCACTTGGCCAGCGTCGAACACATTTTATCCGTCGAACCAAGGAGGAAATGGTCCATCTGGACGGGAGTCCCCTTTACCCCAAGCGTATTTCCGATACGCTTGGTTACGATCTGAGTCAGGGAGATATCAGTGAACAGGCTCTTTATGACGAAACGACCGATTACCTCCGGTTCGTCTACAACAAGGCAAGACTTCTTAACCGCGAGGCGGCCCGTCTCGCCATGACCGTTTTCCAGAGGCGACTTGCAAGCTCAACCTATGCGCTACTGCGTTCCTTCGAACGCCGGATCGAGAAGCTGGACAAGCTCATCGAGGAGGTGCAGGATGGAAAAATAACTACCGAGCAACTGGTCCTTCTCCAGCAGCGAATTCACGAGGAAGATGATATTTTGGAAACCAAAACAGCCGACGATGAGACCACCGAGGAAGACCGGGAAGAAAACGAGCAGGCCGAAGATAAGCTCCTGCAGGGCGTTGTCGCTGCTTCACTTATTGATCTCCTGGCCGAAAAAGAACAGGTCAAGAAGCTGCGCGACCTTGCTAATAAGGTCTGCGATGCAGGAGTTGAGTCTAAGTTTGAGAAGCTCTCCGAAATCCTAACCGACCCAAAGTACAGAGGAGAAAAACTGATCATCTTCACCGAACACCGCGACACCCTGGTATTTCTGGTGAGGCGTCTGGAGGGCATGGGCTACACCGGGCAAGTCGCACAGATTCATGGTGGGATGCATTATACCCAGCGTGAAGATGAGGTGGAGCGCTTCCGCAAATCGCCTGAGGAAGGCGGAGCCCGATTTCTTGTCTGCACAGACGCAGCGGGCGAAGGGATCAATCTTCAGTTTTGCTGGATCATGATCAATTATGATGTTCCCTGGAACCCGGCCCGCCTTGAACAGCGAATGGGCCGCATTCATCGCTACCTTCAGAAGCACGATCCCGTGATCATCCTGAACCTCGTCGCGCCCTCAACGCGGGAGGGCAAGGTATTAAAAACCCTCCTCGAAAAACTGGAGAGGATTCGTAAGGAACTTCAATCGGACAAGGTATTTGACTGCATCGGTCGGATCTTTCAGGATGTTTCCATTAAGCAATATATGGAGCTTGCGGTGACAGAGGACCCGGACCGCGTGGCCCAAGAGCTCGATGGCCGACTGACGAAGGAACAGGTGCAGGCCCTTGCTGCCCGTGAGCAATCCCTTTATGGAACAGGCGGTGACGTGGGGAAAGAATTGCCCCGCCTTCGCGAGCATGTGGAACGAGAGGTCCATTTCCGTCTATTGCCGGGGTACGTGCGACACTATCTGGAGCACGCCGCTCCGCTTGTAGACATCGAGATCGAAGGGGATGCCGAGAAAATCTTCTCTTTTCGGACAAAACGCCTGAGCGCGCTGGACTCTATTCTGCCAGCTCTGGAACTCTATCCCGAGAAGATGCGTGAGCGTCTGTCTGTATCCCGGCCTCTGGACCAAAAGGACGCCATCTGGCTTCGGCCAGGAGAACCGGTTTTTGAGAAGCTCCGTGCGCTTGTCTCCGAACGTCTCACTGATGTGGGCCGCCGAGGAGCAGTCTTTGTGGACCCAACAACAGAAAGGCCCTATCTGTTCCATATGGCGCTTCTCTCAATCGTACGAAAGGCCGACTCCGAAATACCTGAGCTTTCAAAGGAAGAAACGCTCGAATGTCGGCTGGTAGGTATAAAGCAGTACGAAGGCGCAGAAGTGATGCTTTGCCCCATTGAACATCTTCTGCTTCTTAAAGGAGGGTATGGACTGCCACCCTCCGGGCAGCGCTTGGCTGTCATTGCTGAAGAGATGAAAGGACAAGCCCTTGCTTTCCTCATCGAACGCATTGGCCGGAAGAAGGCATTGGAACGTAAAAAGCAGCTTCTTGAAAGCATGTCCGAACGGGAGGTTTTCCTCCAGCGGGCGTTTGATTTCCAGGAGGCTGAGCTTGCAATCGCGCGGGCGAAGCATGCTGAGAGGGCAAGATCTGGAAACCGAAAGGCCATCGAAGCGCTGGAAGAAGTTAAAAAACAACAGAGGCAGTTTGCCAACAGAAGAGCAGATGCCCTGTCAGTCATGAAGCGGGAACCGGAATTGATCATGCCAGGATCAGTCACTTTTGTGGCCCATGCTCTGGTCGTTCCATCCGCTGATCCGAAGGACATTCAGGAACATGATGTCAACGTGGAAATGGCAGCCATGAAAGTGGTCTGGGCGTTTGAAGAGGCGGCTGGGGCCAAGGTCTTAGATGTCCATACGTCAGAATTAGCCCGCAAGGCTGGCCTGCCGGACAATCCGGGATTTGATCTACTATCCGTAAGAGATGGGAACGAGAAGCGTGCCATAGAAGTCAAGGGTCGCGCGGCAATGGGCGATGTCGAGGTTTCAGCCAACGAATGGGCGAAGGCCTGCAACATGAGAGATGGGTATTGGCTTTACGTCGTTTACGACTGTGCCACACCGAACCCAAGGCTGGTCCGCGTCCGGGATCCATTTGGAAATCTTCTGGCAAAAGCGAAGGGAAGTGTTTTGATTACGGCAAAGGAAATTATGCAGGTGTCAATGGGATGAAGGGAATGGTAATGACTGCAACGAATCCGCAATTATCCGCAACCGAACAGGTTGTCAATTATCGGAGACAGCGGAAGTCAACTCTGAGCGGTAACATACAAAGCACGTAGGGAGGGGTAAATGGAAGATAGAGAATTGGAGACGTTGCTAACCGATCTCGAATCAGATCGTACAGAACGCAAGGCTTCGGCTGGGGAAAGAGATAGGATTCGGCAAGCTATATGTGCCTTTGCTAATGATCTCCCAAATTACCAAGAGCCAGGAGTTATTCTCATCGGAGCAAATGATAACGGCACGTGTGCAAGCCTCCCCATAACTGATGAACTTCTACGAACATTAGCTGATATGCGATCGGATGGCAATATCACACCTTTTCCCACAATGACTGTGCAGAAAAAAGTTTTGTTAGGCTGTGAACTGGCTGTGATAATTGTGGAGCCGTCGGATGCTCCGCCTGTTCGTTTCCAAGGCCGCGCTTGGATCCGAGTCGGGCCACGAAGGGCTATTGCTACAGAGGAAGAAGAACGTCGCTTGATTGAGAAACGGCGATCAAGAAACCTTCCTTTTGATATCTGGCCTGCTCCAACGGCAACTCTGGACGATCTGGATTTTGAAATTTTCCAAAGAATTTATCTTCCTTCTTCCTTGCCTGCCGAACTCATTGAACAGAATGAACGTTCAATTGAATTCCAACTTTCTTCGTTGCGTTTTACGACAGTGGAACCCCAGCCCAAACCCACCCATTTAGGTATACTGGTAATAGGGAAGGATCCGAGACAATTCCTTCATGGAGCATATATTCAATTCTTACGATTCGATGGAACAGAAGTGACGGATCCAATAAAGGACCAGAAAGAAATAGGAGGTCCGTTGCCGGACTTACTCAGAATGTTGGATGAGATATTTCACGCTCATATATCAGTTGCCTCAAACATTACAGGACAATCAGTGGAAATACGAGAACCGGACTACCCTATTGTGGCTTTGCAGCAACTTGCCCGAAATGGAGTTCTTCATCGCACCTACGAAGGAACGAATGCCCCTGTTCGGATAAACTGGTTTTCTGATAGGATCGAGATTCTAAGCCCCGGAGGACCTTATGGGCAGGTAACTCGTACGAACTTCGGGAATCCCGGTATAACAGATTATCGGAATCCCCATCTGGCAGAGGCAATGAAGAATCTTGGCTACGTTCAGCGATTTGGAGTAGGAATCCCGTTGGCTCGTAAAGAGCTTGCAAAGAACGGTAACCCTCCACCAGAGTTTATCGTGGAAGATACTTATGTGCTGGTCATCGTGAGGAGGCGCCCATGAATACGAATGTGATAGCCTTTTTCAATAACAAAGGAGGGGTTGGAAAAACCTCCCTCGTTTATCATCTATCCTGGATGTACGCTAATCTTGGCCTACGTGTCGTTTCCGCCGACCTTGACCCTCAGGCCAATCTGACAGCAGCTTTTCTCGATGAAGACCGCTTGGAACAACTATGGCCTCAGGGCGATCATCCAGAAACTGTATTTGGAAGCGTCCATCCACTTATGAGGGGCACAGGGGATATAGCCAATCCATACCTAGAGTATATCGAAGACAGGTTATCCCTTTTAGTGGGAGATCTCGCACTTTCGGGCTTTGAAGATCAACTCTCAGAGGTGTGGCCGAAATGCATGGATCGTGACGAACGTGCCTTCCGTGTCACTTCCTCCTTTTGGCGAATCATGCAGATAGCAGCAGAATCCCACAAGGCAGATGTGATCCTAATGGACCTTGGTCCAAACCTTGGAGCGATTAACCGTGCAGCCCTCATTGCAGCAAATTATATCGTGATACCTCTTTCTCCAGACTTATTTTCCTTACAAGGTCTTCGAAACCTTGGGCCTAAGTTATGGCGCTGGCGAGAAGAATGGAGAGAGAGACTGGAAAAGAATCCCGTGGAGGAATTGAAGCTTCCCGAAGGAAGAATGCAACCCGTTGGATATATCGTTCTTCAACATTCAGAGCGTTTGGACCGTCCTGTAAAAGCCTATAATCGATGGATTGCTCGCATTCCGGAGGTTTATCGAAGCGATGTTTTAAAGGAACGAGGAGGAGAAAATATTTCAGTTAAATTAGATCCCTATTGTTTATCTCTTCTTAAGCACTACCGGAGCCTTATGCCAATGGCTCAAGAGGCAAGAAAACCGCTATTCCATCTTAAACCTGCAGATGGAGCTATTGGGACTCATTTTAAGGCGGTCCAGGAGGGTTACAAGGATTTTGAAAACTTAGCCCGAGAGATTGCAAGACGAAGTGGAGTAGTCATTTCATGACTGATATTCCGCGTTTAATTGAGCACGCATTTCCTTTGAAACAAGCTTCTCTGGATTCGGTGCATGAGAAGAATGTGAGGCATGGGCATATTTCGACTCTTCACATTTGGCCAGCCCGTCGTCCTTTGGCAGCCTGTCGGGCGGCGCTCATTGCCACTCTCCTGCCTGATCCCAGCGCTCAACCCAAACCCGAAGGGATGTCGGAAGATGAATGGCAGAAAGAAATCCTTCGCCGTCGGCAGGAACTCTGTGAGAAGATTGGTGGCAAGGTCGTCAAAAAGATTGAACGGAAAAAGATGCCGAATGGCCAAATCGTTGAGCGTGAAAAAGAGGTCACGGAGGGTGGCATCCTCCACTGGGGCCGAGAGGCAGAAAATAAGGAAGTCCTGGATTGGTTCCGGCAAGAAATCAAAAAAGCTTATGGTGGTACAGCGCCGAAAGTGCTTGACCCCTTTGCAGGCGGCGGAGCGATTCCACTTGAAGCCATGCGCCTGGGCTGCGAGGCAACTGCCATTGACATCAATCCTGTAGCTTGGTTCATCCTCAAGTGCACACTGGAATATCCACAGAAACTGGCCGGAAAAACATGGCCCCTACCGGAGTTTATCCTGCACAATGAAATATTCATGCGAGCCTTCTTTTCTAAAGCAAAAGGGTACACCAAAGCAGAGACAACGAAGGCTCTGGAACGGTTAGGGCGAAAACTAAAGGAAGGTGAACAGGGGGCGTTCGATTTTACTTTAGACGACAAAGTGGATATAGAGGCTGATCTTGCCTGGCAAGTCCGGGCATGGGGACAGTGGGTACTGAATCGTGCCAGAAGGGACCTGGCGAAATACTACCCCGTTTATGCCGATTTTGAGCCTCTGAAGTTGACCGGCAGAGGCGCTGGTCCTATGAAGCCCTATGAGAAACAAGCCATGCGGCTTGTGCCCCTGAAGGACGATGGTACCCCTGATATTAATGTCTTGAATAAGGAGTTCGGCAAGGAATACCTTGCTGACAAACGAAACCCGAGATGGATTGCTAAGCCCACCGTCGCCTACCTGTGGGCAAGGACGGTAAGATGCAAGAATTGCCGGGCGACGATACCGCTTCTCAAAACCCGGTGGCTCTGTAAAAAGGACAAGAAACGTATCCTTCTTACAATGGTGCCTAACCCAGATAAGACAGGCGTTGTTTTTGACATCGAGAAAAATGTTCCCGTCAAAGGAAATAACACCGCCCAGCGCCGCGAACACGACAAGAAAATTGGTGCTGGGACCATGTCACGCTCTGGAGCTAAATGCCCTTGCTGCGGCGTGATCATGACGATGGAGGATATCCGTCTTGAAGGGCAGGCCGGACGGTTGGGAGCGGCCAACACTGCAGTTGTTGTGGAGGGACAAAACGGGAAGGAGTATCGTCTGCCCACGGATGATGAAATCGAAATGGCCATAGAAGCAGAAAAGGATCTTTCCAGCATGTTTGCCCAGATTCCTTTTGGCCTTCCGGAGGAACCACTTCCCAGCAAAGAGGCATTGGGTTTCCGAGTTCCCCTTTATGGTTTTGACCAATGGGAAAAGCTGTTCACACCGAGGCAGCTATTGGCATTAGGTACTTTTGTTAATTGGACGAGGAAGGCAAAAGAAGAGTTGGCAAAGAAGGAGTATGCGTCTGAGTTGATAGAGCCAATCGTGTGCTATCTCTCTATTCAAAGCGACAAAGTTGCCGACTACAACTCGATGGTCTGTGTCTGGCATATTTCCAGAGAATTGATCGGCCACACCTTTACCCGTTTTGCATTGCCTATTACCTGGGATTTTACTGAGCTTGCGGTGACGAATGATGTTGGGGGAGCTTTTTTAGCCCAGCTTGACTGGGTGTCGCGTTACATCGCACACGCTCTGATTGCTGGCGATGGCGCGAAAAGACCAGAGTTAGAGAACCACTCCGCCATTGAAATCAGCCGAGGTAATTACGATGCCGTGGTGACGGACCCACCATACTATGATGCGATACCTTACTCAGATCTTATGGATTTTTTCTACATATGGCTAAGACGGACAGCAAATGCTCTTTCGCCTGAATTGGATTCTGTATTCAAGGAGTCGCTAGCCCCCAAATGGAGTCACGAGGTCAATGACGGGGAACTCATTGATGATCCAAGCCGCCACAATGGGGATAAGGTTAAGTCCAGAGCTGTTTATGAAGACGGCATGGCCCGTGTCTTTCAAAGGTGCCAAGATGCACTTAACCCCGAAGGCAAACTGGTTGTCGTCTTTGCAAACAAACAACCAGATGCATGGGAGGCACTTGTCTCTGCTCTTATAAGGTCTGGTTTTGTGGTGGATGGCAGTTGGCCGATTCAGACAGAAATGAGCACTAGAATGCGAGCTAAAGCCTCTGCTGCGCTGGCCTCCTCCGTCTGGCTCGTTTGTAAGAAGCGTCCTGTTACTGCCCGGCCAGGCTGGGATAATCAAGTCCTGGAGGAGATGCGACAGAATATTCGTGAAAAGCTTCGGGAGTTCTGGGATGCGGGGATTCGGGGGCCGGATTTTGTCTGGGCAGCCACCGGGCCTGCACTTGAAGCTTACAGCAAGCATCCTGTCGTGAAGAAGGCAAATGATCCAGGTCAGATTATGACTGTCTCTGAATTTCTCACTCATGTTAGGCGCATCGTCGTGGACTTCGTAGTCGGTCGGGTGCTCTCAGGCGATGGATCTGAAGCTCCGGAGGAGGCTGCTGTTGACAGGCTAGACGAGCCGACTTGTTATTATCTCCTTCACCGCCATGATTTCGGCTTAGATGACGCGCCCGCGGGCGCGTGTATTCTCTATGCCATTTCATGTGGTATCTCAGACAGAGAACTCGCTGCCACATGGGACCTCATAAACTTCACAAAGGGCAAGTCAGACGAGGAGAATGGGGGGGAACAGGAGGAGTTGGAGGCCGAGGATTCGGACTTGCCCGACGAAGCCCCGGAGGAGTCGGGAAGTAAAGTGAAACTTAAGACCTGGGCCCAGCGAAAGAGCCGGTCTCTCGGTTATGAAGCTCCCGGGGGCAAACCCATTCCGCTGATTGATCGTGTTCACTGCCTCATGCACCTATGGAAGGGAGGCGATCTCCACAAGGTTGACGAATACCTCGATGAGAATGGGCTCAGAAGGCAGGAGCTTTTCAGGCGGCTTCTCCAATCCATCATCGAGCTATCGCCCCACGGTAGCGAGGAGCGTTCGCTCCTGGAATCCATCAGCAACCACATCCAGGCCAGAGGCGCAGTCAGGGATGACAGGCAGAATAAACTGATTTTTGAGGGTGAGGCGTAATGACGAAAAAAAGAGACTGTCCAAAAGAAAAGCCCCCGGCCGCCAACGCCGTGGCTCCCTTTTCCTCCCCTGAGTATGAACGGTTAGTGTCCGATATCTCCGACCTCCTTGAACGGGCTAGGTGTACAGCAGCACGGTCTGTCAACAACATCCTCACAGTAACGTATTGGGAGATCGGGCGGCGTATTGTCGAGCATGAACAGGGTGGTCAGCCGCGCGCAGGTTATGGAGAGGAACTATTGGTTAGACTCTCCCAAGATTTGTCGGCAAAATATGGGCGGGGATTTTCCCGACAGGGACTACAGAAGATGCGAGCGTTCTACTTGGGGTGGCAAATTTGCCCGACGGTGTCGGGCAAATTGGAAGCTCGGGCGATTTTCCCGACAGTGTCGGTCAAATCCGAAAACAAGATTTCGCAGCCACTGTCCGCGGAATTCAAACCCCCGCCCGTGACGGGGAAAACCCCGGATCCTGCGTCAGTTGTCATTACTTCGGCCTTCCTTCTTTCATGGTCCCATTATGTGCGTCTTTTGGCAGTGGAGAAACCTCAGGCGCGAGCCTTCTACGAAACAGAAGCCATTCGCGGGGGTTGGTCCGTCCGGCAGCTTGATCGGCAGATCAGCACGCAGTTCTATGAAAGGGCGGTGCGATCAAAACAACCGGGTGCGATGATTGATCGCGGTCAAAAACCAATACCGCAGGATACAGTAACCGCAGAGGAAGAGGTGCGTGACCCATATCTCCTCGAGTTCCTTAATCTTAGAGATGAATACAGTGAAAGTGACATGGAGGAAGCACTGATCCGCCACCTTGAATGGTTTTTGCTCGAGATGGGAACCGGATTTACCTTCGTCGCCCGGCAGAAGAGGATACGCGTCGGTGAATCGTGGTATCGGATTGATCTTCTGCCTTTTCATCGTGTCCTGAGATGCCTTATTGTAATTGACCTGAAGACCGGGGCGTTCACGCACGCGGATGCAGGACAGATGAACCTTTATTTAAACTACACGAAGGAACACTTGATGATGCCTGGCGAAGCTGATCCAATCGGAATCATTCTGTGCAGCGACAAGGATGATGCTGTTGTGAAGTATGCCACAGGCGGCATCAAGGCCCGGGTGTTTGCATCAAAGTATCTGACTGATTTGCCCGACGAAGAGACGTTACGCCGTGAGATTCTTGTAACCCAGCGCGCCTTAGCGACACGCTTGCCACAGAAAAGAGAATGACTATGGCTAAACTTCCCTGGAAACCATGGCACGAGGTAGTGAAGCTTCGCGACGACCTCAAATCCGGGGCATTGCCGCTTCATATGTTTGCCGCCGACCTTTACGAAGTTATGATGCAGCGGGGCAAACGGCCCGTCTATGAAAACCCGCGCGAGTTCTTTGCCTTAACTTTTCCTACGTACAACCTGCGCCAGTTGGTAAGGGACGCGGTGCTTCGGCTTGCAGGAAAGAATGATAAGGCTGTGCGGCAACTCGAACTCACCTATGGAGGCGGAAAGACTCATACTTTAATCACGCTCCGGCATCTCGTGCACGACCCGGATAAATTGCCTAATCTTCCATCCGTGGCCGAGTTCATTCAAGAAATTGGCCAAAAACCCCCCAAGTGCCGTGTAGTGGGCCTTTGTTTCGATAAACTCGATGTTGAGAAGGGAATGGAGGTTTTGTCACCTGCTGGCAAGGGTCGAACCCTTAAAAATCCCTGGAGTGTTCTGGCTTACCAGATAGCCGGAGATGAAGGTCTGAAGCTCCTCCACGCAGGCAACAAGGCAGAGGAACGTGATTCGGCACCTGCTGAGAACCTTCTTTCGGAGCTCTTAGAGATGCCAGGCAAGGAGGGATTAGGAACCCTGGTCCTCATTGACGAGGTGCTGATGTATGCAAGGGAGAAAGTCACTCACGATCCAGGTTGGAGGGTCCACCTTGCAAACTTTTTCCAGTACCTCACACAGGCGGCAGTGAAGGTTGATCGATGCTGTTTGGTTGCGTCACTTCTCGCAACCGATCCACGCAAAAGCGACACGTTGGGTCGTGAGATTCAGGCGGAGCTTTACGATATCTTTCAGCGCGAGCGTGAAGAGGCAATAGAGCCGGTTGTCAAAGAAGACATTGCGGAAGTCTTACGCCGTAGGTTCTTCACACCGGAATCACTCAAGGATCGCGAATCTTTTCGTCAGCATGTCATGGCAGCGCTGAAAGGTATTCAGGTTGTTGACGAGCAAACCGGTAAGCAGGGTGCGGAGGCAGAGGAAAGGTTCCTCAGAAGTTACCCGTTTCATCCCGACCTCACAGAAGTGCTTTATTCCAAGTGGACGCAGCTTTCCCGTTTCCAGCGAACACGCGGCGTGCTTCGGACCTTCGCCTTAGCTCTAAGGGGGGCGGAGAAATGGGACGTGAATCCTCTTATCGGACCGGCTGTTTTTCTGACGGCTCCGGGAAAGGAAGGGCTTTCAGAAGCCTTGCGCGAGATGGTCGCTGTTGCCGATACGGAAGAGTGGGGAGGGAAGAAACAGGCATGGACGGGCATTCTCGATGGTGAGTTTTCGAGGGCCCAACAGATTCAGAGGGATTCCGTGGGTCTCAAGTACCGCGAAATTGAGCAAGCCATTCTTGCCACCTTCCTTCACTCTCAACCTATCGGCCAGAGTGCGAAAACCAGGGATCTTGTGGCGCTGCTTAGCGCCACTCGGCCAGACAAGATTGAACTGGAAAAAGGACTCTCGCGCTGGGCTCAGACCAGTTACTGGCTTGACGATATCTACGCCGCAGTGGCGGAGGACCAATTTCCGAGTACTTGGCGGCTGGGCAATCGCCCCAATCTTACCCAGATGCATGCCGTTGCGGCAAAAAATATTCTGGACGACACAGTCCGCGCTCGTCTGCTGGACGATATCAGTAAGGTAAAAGCACTCTCGGCCAATGCCTCCGCAATCGGAGTACGTGTCCATACGCTCCCAGCGAAGCCAAAGGACATTGAGGATGATGGTGTTTTCCACTACGCCGTTCTGGGACTGAATGCTGCATCGGAATCCGGCAAGCCCAATGCTGAGGCAAGGCGATTTCTAGATGATACTACGGGTCCAGATAAACCCCGGGTGTACCGGAATGCCGTCATTCTGCTTGTTCCTTCAAAAGATGGCCTTGAATTGGCAACAGCCCGGGTGAGAGACTATCTTGCCTGGGAAACTGTGCGCGAGGAGGTGAAGAAACAACAAAAGGACGGCAACGTTGATCCTGCCCGTGCCCAGACGCTTCAAATCAATATTGAAAGGGCCAAAGGACGAATTCCCGATGCCATCAGACAGGCCTATTCCATCGTCGTGACAGTTTCCGAGAAGAATGAGATCCAGGCGTTCAAGATCACCATCATAGACGAGCCGCATTTCAATATCATCAAGGCCGACAAGCGTTCTCGGGTCCAGGACACGGCGATTGCAGCAGAGGCTCTCCTGCCGGACGGGCCTTATAACCTCTGGCGTCCGGGCGAGACTTCGCGGCGCGTCAGAGACCTATCTGGTGCTTTCGCCCAGCTTCCGCATCTACCGAAGATGCTAAAGGCGAGCGCCATATTGGATACCTTGGCTGAGGGCTGTGAAAAAGGTATATTTGTCCTGCGACTCACCCGGCCGGACGGCACGTACCGCACTTGGTGGATGTCGAGATCGGATGAAAATGCGCTCGCTGATCCGGCGTTGGAGCTTGTCTTGCCCGAAGCCGCAGAATTAGGTGAGATTTCTCCTGGGCTTCTTGCTCCCAAAATCCTACCTGGGCTTTGGCCTGCCTTCGTCGATGCTACGGCAGGCAAGCCTGGGGATGAAATCACTGTGAAAAATGTTATGGAGTACTTTAGTGGTTCAACCGTGGTTCAGGTTGATCGAGGCGGATACCAGGAACCAATGCGAATTCCGAAGGCTGATCAGGCCGCCATGGAGCAGGCCATTGCCACCGCTGTCGAAAATGGTAGTCTGTGGTTACTTTCCGGTCCCGCAAGCGTTTTAGGGGAACCCATTCCAGCGGGAGTGTTAAATGCAAATGCGAGGTTGTGTGTACCACCTTCGGTTATTTCTGCTGCAGAGATCCTTCCCGAAAATTTACCCGATGCATGGAAAGGTAATGTCTGCACAGGCTTATCCATCGCCTCTGTCCTATCGCTGAAGGCTGGAAAGAACTTACCGTGGAAGACGGTTAGAGATGTGATCACCGCTGCGCTTCAGGCTCGATTTTTACAGATTGCCGAAGAAACCAGCAACGCATGGCCTTGCGATTTTCCGTCTGCCCACCTTGCGAAGTTCAACGTCACAACAGGAGTTCTTGGGGTGGTTGCAGATGCAGGTGCAGGTCAGTATTTGAAAAATGTCCTCATCGCGAGCGCAGAGCTTGAGCCATCCCAGATCCAGGATCTGGGTGAGGTCATGCCTGACCTACTAAAAATCAAGGCGAAAGCCAAAACTCCCATTCGATTCCATGTAGATATCGAGATCGGGGATGGAAAAACGTCTCCTTCCAAAGAGGCAGCAAATCAATTTAACAAAGTACTCAAAAAAGTGAAGGAGGATTTTCAGCTACGATAGGAAAACATTTTGTGAATCTTTTCTCCTTGAAATTTTCTGTTATTGGCTCATAATAGATAGAAATACCGCTATAGGAAGGAGGAGGTTTTGATGAAACTTGAGAGGTTTGAGGGTTGTTGGACGGCAATGATCACACCTTTCGATCGAAAAGGAGGAATTGATTTTGAGGGTTTGGAGAAGAACGTCCAGTTCCAAACAGAGAATGGAGCAAACCTCGTCCCCACAGGAACAACAGGCGAATCTCCCACCTTGGACTGGAGAGAGCATGACCGGGTGATTACGAGAACGGTCAAGCGGGCGAAGGGCAAAGCCTTTGTGATGGCAGGGACTGGCTCAAACTCCACGAAGGAGGCGATCAGGGGCACGAAACATGCTATCGACGTCGGAGCCCAGGGTGCCTTGCTGGTAGATTGTTATTATAATGGGCCCTCCTCCCTTGAACTGAGAACACAATATTACGAGGTCATTGCAAAGGCGTTCCGCAAGGCCTTCGTCATGCCCTATGTGATCCCAGGAAGAACAGGGACGAAATTGGAGGTAGAGGATTTGGCCATTCTTCACCGAAAGTTTAAGAATGTGAGATCTGTGAAAGAGGCAACCGCGGATCTCGGGCGGATGGCCAAGACGAGAACCCTATGTGGAGAGGACTTCGATATTCTGTCCGGAGATGACGATAAGACCTATGAGATGATGACCCGGAATGACATTCGTGCCGCTGGTGTGGTCTCCGTGATGTCGAATATCGTTCCAGGGCCTATTTATGAAATGGTAAAGGCGATACGCAGTGGAGATATGGAGAAGGCCGATCGTCTAAAAGAAACCCTCGATCCATTGTTCAAGATGGTGACCGTGAACACCATTGAGTCTTATGAAGGATTTGATGTCCCGGCTAAATTCAGAAACCCCCTTGCGATCAAGACGATGATGAAAGGTCTTGGGTTACCATCCGGGCCATGCCGTCCGCCCCTTGGAAAGATGACACCCAAAGGGGTGGAGATCGTCCGAAATGCCCTCAAAGAAGTTTATCAAAAAGATAAAGAGGTGTTCACTCCCCTCCAGGATTTTTATAAGATCAATGTCGAGGAGCGACTCTTGAACGACCGCTATTGGAAATAAAGAATTTTTATCATGAGGAATGTGAAGGGCCTGTCCCTATTTCGGGGACAGGCCCTTTTTATTACCAGTTGGGGATGAAGAAGAGGAAGGCAAGCGAAGTGATGATGAAGTAGACGAAGAAGACCATGAGCAGCCAGCCCATGATATCTCTGAAGTTCAACTTTGCCACAGCCAGCATGGCGATCGCCCAGAAGGGTTGAATCATATCAGTCATCATATCAGACCAAGCAAAGGTGACGACTGTGGTTCCCATTCCAACACCCAGCTTTTTCGCTGCAGGAACGATGTAGGGAGCAACTACTGCCCATTCTCCACCTCCGGATGGGATGAGGTAATTGAGAAGCCCGCCATACCAATAAATGAATAGAGGGAAGGTTTGTGGATTTGAGATCGCCACAAAGGCATTTGTGAATGCGACTGAGAGCTCCGTGAATCTGAAGAGACCGAAGATTCCCGCATAGAAGGGGAACTGAATAACGATCCCCCAGACCGCCTTTCCTGCATCTTCAGTGGCCTTCAAGAATGACCAGGGCCTCCAGTGGAAGAGGATGCCCAGACCCAGAAAAGCAAAATTGACCACATTAAGGGTCAGTTCAACACCTTTGGTTGAGAAGTGCCAGATCAACCAGATCAAAACGCCGATAAAGATGATGATATTGAATCCAGGCCACCAGTTCATCCAGTCTGAAGGGCTTTCCAACTTGGTAGGCTTTGGAGGTGCTTCATAGAGTTTGAGTTGATTCATCAACTCAGGTTTGACGACAAAGGCCTTTTCTGGTCTTGGATGCATCAAGGCCATCAGGATGGTGACCACGACCACAATGATGATGGTGAGGATTAAATTATAGGGATGGAAGATCGTTTGGGATACGGGAATCACGGCATCCATCAATTTCCCTTTGATCAAGAAGTTATCCGGAGTTGCCACAAGCAATGTGGCTGAGCCGGATAGCCCTGCATGCCAGGTGCAACCGAGTCCCAAGTAAGCCGCTGCAACCAATAACCGGTAATCCACCTTTGGATTTCGTCTCACAATGAAGAGGGCCAACATCGCGCTCGCAATCAGACTGATTCCCCAATTGAGCCAGGCCAGAATCATTGAAAAGAGAGCCATGGTCACAATGGCCTGCCATGGTTTTTCAGGATTGGACCAACCCGAGATTCCGTTCATCAGCCTTCGAACAGGAGGGGAGCAAGCCAGGATGTACCCGGTCATCATGATGAGACACATCTGCATGGCAAATTCAAGCAAGACCCAGAATCCCTTCCCCCATGCCTGAATCGATTGGTACGCTCGGGAACCGAGACCAATTTCCGACTTGAATCCCCAGATAAGCGCTAAGATATAGGCAACAATGCTTAAAACAATAACGATGACCAGGGCATCGGGGATCCAGCGCTCGGTCCAACGGGTGAGTGCATCACCCCAATCCTTCAGGAACTCAAAGGTTCCTTTCACCTCTTCCTTCTTTTTCTCGTTCATAGTAAGCTACCTCCTTTTAAGTTAAGATGGTTGGGAAAAAACGGAACTTTAAATGAATAAATTGGAGAATAGTCGGAGGCTGCGAGCGTATCACCTCCTTTCTCAATGTATTGAGAATTTTTAGGAAAGTTAATATTGAAGAATAGAAAGTAGCCCCTGCCCGATTTTTTCATATCTAAAAAGAGCCCTTTTGTCAAGAGAAATCTCGGATTTTGAGAGTACTTTCAAGGCTTTTTCTCATTGACTTTTTTTGTGGTTATGTTAACATCAAAATACAATAATCCCCCCGTGAAACCCTCTTCCTACCTACCGCAGGCAGGTATTAAAGGGGGATTGAGGGGATTATGAAGGGGTTTTTGATTGATCCGATCCTTTCTGGCAATTGAACTTCCAAGGACGATCCAAAAGAAGATCGAGGAGATCCAAGGAGACTTGAAATTATCCCACGCAGATGTGCGATGGGGGAGTCCTGGAAAGATCCACCTCACTCTAAAATTTTTCGGAAATATTGAGGAGTTGAAGATCGAACCCATCGTCAAATCGATTGAGGGGCCGATCCAGACCACCCCACCCTTTTCTCTCAAGGTTAAAGGAGTGGGTGCCTTTCCCCATTTGAAAAACCCGAGGGTGATCTGGATGGGATTGATGAACGGAAAGGAGAACGTCATTTCCTTGCAGCAGCGGTTAGAGGTCCTATTGGAGAAGATTGGGTTTCAGACCGAAGATCGCCCCTTTCACCCTCACTTAACCTTAGGAAGAGTGAAATCGAACCGGGGGAGGGAAGAACTGGTTGGGAGGATGGAGAAATATAGGGAGGAGGAGTTTGGAGATTTTCCGGTTGAAACGGTGGTCTTTTTTAAGAGCGATTTGAGGCCTTCGGGTCCGATTTACACACCCTTGAAGACCCTTGTATTGGGCGCACGGGAATGAATTAAATCGCAGGCTTATTTGGGAAAAGGTGCCAACAAACTGTAAATTCGAAGCACGAAATCCGAAATTCGAAACAAATTCGAATGACCAAAATGAAAAATGTAAAAGGTTTTAAACTCTGGGAGTTTTAAGATTTGAATTTGGGACTTGTTTCGGATTTCGATATTCGGATTTCGGATTTTGCCCCGACGGAGTCGGGGGGAGGGGGATGATGAAAACCGATTCGAGCAAAGAAAAGGCCTTGGATTTAGCGATCACCCATATCGAAAGGCAATATGGGAAAGGTGCCATTATGAGATTGGGTGCGGATAGGATGCTGGGAGAGATTCCCACCATCTCCACTGGATCCCTTTCCTTAGATCTTGCCCTTGGCGTGGGGGGATTGCCGAAGGGAAGGGTGGTTGAGATTTACGGACCTGAGGCCTCAGGAAAGACGACATTGGCCCTCCATGCCGTGGCAGAGGCTCAGAAAAAAGGGGGAATTGCTGTCTTCATCGATGCGGAACACGCTTTAGATGTGAACTATACAAAGAAATTGGGCGTGAATATCGATGATCTCCTCATTTCTCAACCCGATACCGGGGAACAGGCCTTAGAGATCGCAGAGGATCTGGTTCGAAGCGGTGCGGTGGATGTGATCGTCATTGACTCCGTGGCCGCCTTGGTTCCCAAGGCAGAGATCGAAGGGGAGATGGGCGATGCCCATATGGGACTTCAGGCCAGGCTAATGTCTCAGGCATTGAGAAAAATGACGGCCACCATCAGCAAGTCGAATACGATCGTGATCTTCGTCAATCAGATCCGGATGAAGATCGGGGTCATGTTCGGAAATCCTGAGACGACCACCGGAGGCAATGCCCTGAAATTTTACTCTTCTGTTCGATTGGATATCCGGCGGATCGCCTCCATCAAACAGGGCCAAGAAGTCATCGGCAGTCGGACTAAGGTTCGTATCGTGAAAAATAAGGTGGCACCTCCGTTCAAAGAGGTGGAGTTCGACCTCATCTTCGGTGAGGGAATTTCGAGGGAGGGAGATATCCTTGATCTGGCAGTGGAAAAGAATATCGTGGAGAAGAGCGGGACATGGTATGCCTATGGAGGACAGCGCATCGGCCAAGGTAGGGAGAATGCCAAACAGTTTTTGAAGGAGAATTCGAAGATCTTGGAGCAGATGGAAAAAGAGATCCTTGAAAATTTTCGCATCTCCAAAGCTGGACCATTGGGATGAATAGGAGAAGAAGATGGATTTGAACCAGATTTTGATGGAGGCCCTGTCCCAGGAAGCCTCTGATGTTCACATCAAGGAGGGGGCTCCCCCGATCTTCAGGGTCAATGGGGAGTTGAAAGCCTGGAATAAGTTAAAACCCTTTGATCATAATGACTTGTCAAAAATGGCCTTCGGTCTGATGAACGACTGGCAGAAGGAGCGATTCATCAAGAATCGAGAGGTAGACATGGGTTATGAAGTCTACGGCATGGGACGGTTTCGGATCAATGTCTTCCAGCAGAGAGGAAAACTGAGGATCGCCCTCCGGATCGTGCCTTATCAGATCAAGACCTTGGAGGAACTCCACCTGCCTGCTGCGATTAGGAATATTTCCTTGGAGCAAAGGGGCCTCATCCTCGTCACCGGGACCACCGGAAGTGGTAAATCCACCACATTGGCCTCGATGATCGATATCATCAACGATCACCGGAATTGCCATATCATCACCATCGAGGACCCCATCGAATTTGTCCACGAAGACAAGAAATCGATCGTGGATCAAAGGGAGATCGGCTCCGACACAAGCACCTTTTCCAGTGCACTACGGGTGGCCCTCCGGCAGGATCCGGATGTGATCTTGGTGGGTGAGATGAGGGATTTCGAGACGATCGAGACCGCTCTGACAGCTGCCGAGACCGGGCATTTGGTCCTGTCTACGCTCCACACGTTGAATGCCACCGAGACGATCACTCGAATCATCTCTGTCTTTCCGCCCTACCATCAAAAACAGGTTCGGCTCCAACTGTCGGGTGTGTTAAAAGGCGTGATCTCCCAGAGATTGGTGGTGAGGTCGGATGGGAAGGGAAGGGTGCCGGCGGTCGAGGTTCTGGTCTCCACCGCAAGGGTGAGGGAGTGCATCGTCGAAAAGGATAAGACCAATGAGATCAATGATGCGATGGCCAGAGGGGTCACCAGTTACGGGATGCAGACATTCGATCAATCACTGATGTTCCTGATGCAAGAAAAGTTGATCACCTATGAAGAAGCCCTCAAACATTGCACCAATCCGGATGACTTCGCTCTGAGGGTGAAGGGAATTCTTGCCACGAGCGACACCACCTGGGGTGACTTTGAGCGCTTCGAGAAGGAGAGAGAGGAGAAAAAAGAGGAGGAAAGAGAGGAGGAAAAGAAGTTGAAATTTGGGAGGCCTTTGGACTCCGAAATGCGGGAAGGAGGGGGGCCGGATATAAAATAATGACCTCGAATGAGATTCGAAAGGCATTTCTAAGTTACTTCGAGGAGAGGGAACACCGGGTTGTTAGAAGCTCCTCACTGGTCCCCAAAAACGATCCTACCCTTCTCTTCACCAATGCCGGGATGGTTCAATTCAAAGGGGTCTTTTTAGCCGAAGAGACTCGCGACTATCAACGAGCCGTCTCCTCACAAAAGTGCGTTCGTGCCGGAGGGAAACATAACGATCTGGAGATTGTGGGAAAGACCGCTCGGCACCATACCTTCTTTGAGATGTTGGGAAACTTCTCCTTCGGGAACTATTTTAAGAAAGAGGCCATTGAAATGGGGTGGGATCTCCTCATCCACCAATGGGGGTTGCCCAAGGAGAAGATGTGGATCACAATCTATCTCGAAGATAATGAGGCCTTCGATCTCTGGAGAAAGATTGGTATTCCAGAAGACCGGATTGTCCGGATGGGGGAGAAGGACAATTTCTGGGCGATGGGAGAAACGGGACCTTGCGGTCCCTGCTCGGAGTTAGTGATCGACCAAGGAGAAGGAGTGGGGTGCGGTCGTCCCGAATGCGCCGTGGGCTGTGAGTGTGATCGCTTTTTAGAACTCTGGAACCTCGTCTTCATGCAATTCAATCGAGATACCGAGGGAAAACTCCACCCTCTGGCCAAACCGTGTGTTGATACGGGCTTGGGTCTGGAACGCATTTCTGCCATCCTTCAGGGTGTCCAGAGTAACTATGAGACCGACCTCTTCAGGCCCATTTTTCAAGAGATTGAAAAGATCTCCCATGGTCCCTACGGGAAAGACCCAAGATCAGATATTTCCATCCGGGTCATCGCTGATCACAGCCGGGCCTCCAGCTTCCTGATCAACGACGGAGTCCTTCCTTCCAATGAAGGAAGAGGATATGTCCTTCGTCGGATTATGAGAAGGGCAATGCGGCATGGAAAGCTTCTGGGGATTGAAGAACCTTTTCTTCATCGAACCTCCTCCAGAGTGGTGGATCTGATGAAGGACGCTTATCCAGAGCTGAGGGAGTCAGAAGCCTTTGTGTCAAGAGTCATTCGGAATGAAGAGGAACGTTTCTCTGAGACCCTTGATTCAGGACTGAAGATCCTCAGAGAGGAGTTGGAACAGCTTCAGAGGAAAGGGAAGAAGATACTTCCTGGAGAGGTGGCCTTCCGTCTTTATGACACCTTTGGATTTCCACTCGATCTGACCACAGAGATCCTTCAAGAGGAAGGAATGGCTTTCGATGAAGCGGAATTTAGAGCCCAGATGGAGGAACAGAGACAGAAGAGCAAACAGGCATGGCAAGGGCTCGGAGAGGGAAAGGCGAAGGAGGTTTATCGGCGGTTAGCAAATGAGGGAATGAAGACAACCTTCACAGGTTATGAGGAGATTGAATCCGAATCCAGGATTCTGAAATTGATCAAAGACGATGAAATCGTGTCTGCTGCTGGAGAAGGAGACGAAGTCGAAGTTGTTACGGAGAGGACCCCCTTCTATGGGGAGGCAGGTGGCCAGGTTGGCGATCGCGGGGTTATTTTCCAAGAGAGCTTCTCCTTGGAGGTGGAGGACACCCTCAAGCCTGTGGAGGAATTGATGGTCCATCAGGTGAGGGTGAAAAGGGGAGTGGTGAAGGAAGGGATGGAGGCAAGTCTCCGGGTGGATCAGGGACGACGAAGGGCAACAGCCCTCAACCACACCGCCACCCATCTGCTTCAGGCCATTTTGAGAGAAGTTTTGGGAGATCATGTCCATCAGGCAGGTTCCTTGGTCTCACCCGAACGGCTAAGGTTTGACTTCACCCATTTCGCCCCGATTGAAAGAGAGGATCTTGAACGCATTGAGGCCCTGGTGAATGAGAAGGTCCGAGAGAATCTGAAGGTGGAGACGAAAATCATGCAGGTGGAGGAAGCTCTCCAGACAGGGGCGATGGCCCTCTTTGGAGAAAAGTATGGTGAGAGGGTCAGGGTGGTGAGGGTCTCCGACTTCAGCATCGAACTCTGTGGAGGAACCCACACTTCGCGAACCGGGGATATTGGTCTTTTTAAAATTTTGAATGAGACAGGAGTGGCTGCGGGTGTGAGAAGAATTGAGGCCCTTACCGGGGAAGGCGCCTATCGGTTTGTCAAGGAGGAGGAACGGGAACTTTGGGAGATCGCTTCTTCTCTTAAATCGATTCCTGGAGAGCTCTTCTTAAAGATGGAACACTGGCTTCAAAGACAGAGGGAGTTGGAGAGAGAGATTCTATCCCTTCAGGACAAGTTGTCACATCAAGAGATCTCAGATCTCCTCTCTCTCATTCGGGAAGTTAAAGGGGTAAAAGTTCTATCGGCCAAGGTAGACGGGAAGGATCCAAAGCGAATGAGGGAGTTTGTTGACCAGCTGAAGGTGAAGGTCGGTTCGGGGATCATCCTCTTGGGAGGTCGAAGCCAAGATAAGGTCACCTTGATCATGGGGGTGACCGCTGATCTCACCGACCGGTTCAGTGCCAACGATTTGATTAAAAAGATCGCCCTCCATGTTCAAGGAACTGGAGGAGGTCGTCCTGATTTTGCCCAGGCTGGGGGGACCAAAACTGAGAAACTGGACGAGGCGCTCAAGGCGATTGACAATCTTATTTAAGTTCTTAATTGAGAAATGTAATCCCCCCCACCCCCTTTAGTAAAGCCTGCCTGTCCGGTAGGCAGGGGGGGCGAGGGGGATTTTTTTATTCGTTCCATGATGGAGGCTTAAAGTCACGATGATCAAGGTGAGGACTCGATTCGCACCCAGCCCGACCGGCGACTTGCATATTGGAGGGGCACGGACCGCTCTGTTCAATTGGCTATTGGCGCGCCATACTCAAGGGGTCTTAATCCTCCGCATCGAAGATACAGATGTGGCTCGATCCACTCAGGAATCGATCCAGGTGATCCTGGATGCGATGACCTGGTTGGGCATGGATTGGGACGAGGGCCCTTTTTACCAGAGCCAACGGATTCCCCTCTACAAAGAGGTTGCGGAGCGGCTTCTGAAGGAAGGGAAGGCTTACCGCTGTTACTGCACTCCAGAAGAGTTAGAAGTAAAGCGGGAAGCAGCGCTCAGGGCCGGGCTCAAGCCCAAATACGATCGCACCTGTCTTCACCAAGGGGTTTCCTATCCGGATAGGCCTTACGTGATTCGTTTCTTCTCTTCAGATGAAGGGGAGACAGTGGTGGATGACCTTATTCAGGGTCGGGTTGAATTTGACAATGCCGAATTGGATGACCTCATCATTCTGAGGAGTGATGGGCTGCCCACTTATAACTTTTCCGTGGTGGTGGATGATATGACCATGGAAATTACTCACGTCATTCGAGGAAACGACCATCTGAACAACACGCCCCGACAAATTCAGATTTATCAAGCCTTAGGGTACCCGCTACCGAAATTTGGTCATGTCCCGATGATTCTGGGCCCGGACAAGAAAAAGCTTTCGAAACGCCATGGGGCTCAATCGGTCATGGAATATAAGAAGATGGGTTATCTTCCTCAGGCCGTGGTCAATTATCTCGTCCGTTTAGGATGGTCCCATGGTGATCAGGAAGAGTTCACCCGGGAAGAATTGATTGAAAAATTCAGCCTGGAGGCGGTGGGAAGATCTGCGGCTGCGATCAATCCTGGAAAACTGGATTGGCTCAATGCCCGGTATATTAAGAAAATAGAATTAGAGGAGTTGGTTCAGAGGGCTCGGCCCTTCATGGAAGCCAAAGGGTATTTGATCACCGATCTCGATCGCCTCAGAAAGGCTGTCTCCTCTCTGCGGGAAAGGGTCAAGACATTGGTGGAGATGGCCGACCTTTCTGAATTTTACTTCTCTGAAGAGATCGCTTATGATGAGAAGGCTGCTGGGAAATTTTTGAACAAAGAGGCCATGCCGATGTTAGAACAGGTGATCACTTCTCTGTCGAAGGAATCGATTCTGCAAAAAGAGAATGTTCATCGACTGATCCAACAATTGGCCGAAACACGAGGAGAGCCCTTGGTGAAGATTGCCCAACCTATCCGGGTGGCTCTGACCGGCAAGACCGTCAGCCCTCCTATCAACGAGGTGATGGAGGCTTTGGGTAAAACAGAGGTGATCAAACGACTACGCAAGGCCATCGAAAAAATAGGTTAAGGCTAAGGTTAAGGTTGAGAAAAAACTAAGAAAAGATAGGTGAATTTTCTTAAGAGGGCATCCTGAAAAATTTTCAGGATCTTACAGAGAAGGAAAGATGGGTATTAATTTTTAGCAAATTGTACCGTAATCATTTATTGAGGGCGGAGACCGTAGGCAATAAATGCCGACACTACTTATACAAAGTTTGATTAAATCATTAGGATAGGGTTAAGGTTTGGACATTCTCAACCTCAACCTTAACCTCAACCTGATTTTTTTAGGATAGACCATGAAACTTAAATCACTTGAGGTGATCGGATTCAAATCCTTTGTGGATCGCCTCCATCTCTCTTTTCCGGAGGGGATCACGACGATTGTGGGTCCCAACGGTTGTGGGAAGTCAAATATCGTGGATGCCGTACTCTGGGTCATTGGCGAACGGAGTGCCAAACACTTACGGGGAAAGTTGATGGAGGATGTTATCTTCAATGGGACAGACGGCAGGAAACCCTTAGGAATGGCAGAGGTGAGCCTAACTTTCTCCAATGAGGACGGATCGGCTCCCGAAGCCTATGAGCAGTACAGTGAGATTACTGTCACGCGAAGACTCTATCGATCCGGAGAAAGTGAATACTTGATTAATAAAGTGCCTTGCCGATTGCGGGACATCACCGATCTTTTCTTGGATACTGGGATTGGGGTGAATGGTTACTCCATTGTAGAGCAAGGACGTGTGGAACATCTTATCAACGCCAATCCACAGGATCGGCGTTTTTTAATCGAAGAGGCTGCGGGCATCGCCAAATACAAGGAGAGGAAGAGGCTTGCCTTGATGAAGATGGAGGCCACGCAGCAAAATCTTCTCCGAATTCAGGACATCATCGCCGAGGTGAAACGACAGATCGTTTCGCTTGAACGTCAGGTGAAACGGGCAGAAGAGTATAAAGCCATCCGGAAGGAGGTCAAAGAGATCGAAATCCGTTTTGCCCTCCAGGAGTACACTGAACTTTCAGAAAAGGGGGAAGCGGCAAAAGGTTATCTCAAAGCGCTTCGAGAACGAGAGCTGGAGATTTCTGCTCAGACAGCACAGAAGGAGGCCTTGATCGAAAGCATGAGGCTGAGTGGAATGGAGGGAGAGGAGAAGCTCCGCAGCCTTCAACAGGAGGTTTTCGAACTGGGCCGAAAAATTCAGAAGACGGAAGACGAAATCGAATTTTTCCGAAGAGAAGAGGAAGGCCTTCAAAAACAGGAGAATCAATCCATTGAAGAGGTCAGAGAATCCCTCCTCGCCTGGCGAGGGACTCGAAGAGAGCGAAGGAGAACGGAACAGGTCAGGCAGGGATTTGAAGAGGAGTGCTGCGAGAATGAAGAAATACTGAAAGAGTGGGAAACCATTTTCAAGGATTACAGGACAACCTACCAAGAACTTTCAGAAGAGTTGGAAACTGAGAAGGTTAAATTGATCGAAATACTGACCCAGTTGACCTCTTCCAAGAATCGCCAATCCCACCTTGAAGAGAGAAAAGAAGATCTTCAGAAGCGGATTCGCTCCAATGGTGAAGAGTCTGAAGAGGTGAGCGTGAAGCTCAAACAATTGGAAAGTGCCAACTCTGAGAAGATGAAAGAGAAGGAACTCAGCCTTTCCATCCAGTCGATCTTCCAGGAAGAAAAAGTGCGGTGGGAAGGAGAGATCGAGGGGATAAAAGAGGTTTTGCGTCAGAAACAAACAGAACGTTCATTGTTGGAGGAGACCTTGAGACAGGACCGTTCTCGCTACCTCTCCCTCAAAGAGCTTCAAGAGAATTATGAGGGATATGAAAAAGGAGTGAGATCTATTCTCCTGCGAAAGCGGGAGGAGCAGGAGACATGGAAGGGAATTTTAGGGGCGGTGGCGGATATCTTAGAACCAGATCCAAAATATGAGATTCCTCTCGAAGCCGTTTTAGGACAGCGGTTGCAATATTTGATTGTGGAGGGAGAGAAGGAAGGCATGGAGGCAATAGCCTTTCTAAAAAAAGAGTCACTCGGCCGGGGAAGTTTCATTCCTAAAGGGATCCAAGAGAGGGAATCGGGAAATCAAGCCTTTCATGAGGGAGGAAAACCCAGTCCTCTTACTCGTTTCGTGAAGGTGAAGGAAGGGTTTGCCCCGATTGCAAAATTCTTAATTGGGGATGTCGGAGTGGTTGAAAGTTGGGAAGAAGCACACCATTGGATGAAGGAAGATGGAGGGTTTGGAACGCTCGTCACCTTGGAAGGGGATGTCTTGAAGCGTTGTGGAGTGATGTCCGGAGGTAGCCGAGATCAAGGGCTTGGCCTTTTAGAAAGGCGAAGGGAGATCAGAGATTTAGAACGAAGAGTCAAAGAAGCAGAGGAAGAATGCCGAAAAGCCTATGATGAAGAGGAATGCCTCCAAAAGGAGATCAGCGAGAAGGAAAGCCTGTTGGAGGAGAGAAGGAAGGAGATTCAGGGAAAAGAGATCGAAATTCTCCATCAAGAGAGAGATTTGGAAGGATTGAAAAAGGAGATCTCCCAATTTCAGCAGAGAGTGGAAGTTCTCCAGTTTGAAGGCCAAGAACTTGAAGAGGAGAAGCAGGATATTGCAGAGGAAATGGGAACTGTCTCGGCCCAAATGGAGGAAGGAGAGACCATCAAGCAGGAGAAGGAGAAAGAACTTCAGTCATCGAAAAAGAAAGTAGAGGAGGTTAGGGAAGGGACAGAGGAACTGGGAGGAAAGATCACGGAAAAGAAAGTTTATCTCGCCTCCCTCGAGGAGAAACAGAAGGGGCTGGAAGGTCAGATCCAAAATCTCTCCGAAGGCCAGAGGAGCCTGAGGGGCCAGGTTCTAAAAAAGGTGAAGGGGATCAGGGGATGCCGGGAAGAAGCAGCTTCCCTTCGTGAGAAAATCCAACAATGGGAAAAGGAGTTAGAAGACAGCCTCAAAGAATGCCGCCTAAGAGAAGAAGCCCTTTCGACTCAGAAAGAGAAGGTGGAAACTCTCTCTAACGAGTGGAAAGAAGTAGAGGCTTCCTCTAAATACATGCGTCGAGAGTTGGAGGATGTAAGGCAGAAAATCTACGAGGAAGAGATCCTGGCCTCAGAGGTTCAATTGAAACTCTCTCACCTTCAGGAGTCAATGAAAGAGCGATATGGCGCAACGCTTTCCACCTCAATCGGAACCTCTCCTGCGGAATTCCAGAAAGAGGAGATGTCAAAACGGTTAGCAGAGTTAAAAGGTGCTTTGGAGGGATTTGGAGAGGTCAACCTGATGGCCATTGAGGAATATCAAGAGTTGAAACAGCGACACGATTTTCTGACAGAGCAACAGGCCGATCTTCATCAAGCCCTCGATACCCTGAGAAAGGCGATCCTCCGGATCAATCGGACAACGATGAAGCGATTTTTAGAGACCTTTCATCTGGTCAACGAGAAGTTTAAAGAGGTTTTTGGAAGGCTTTTCAAGGGTGGGCAGGCGAGCCTTCTCCTCTTGGATGAACAGGATCCCTCCACCACTGGGATCGATATCATTGCTCAACCTCCCGGAAAGAAGCTCCAGAATATTGACCTCCTCTCTGGAGGTGAGAAGGCATTAGTTGCCACGGCTTTACTCTTTGGGCTCTTCATGATCAAACCCACGCCGTTCTGTTTGCTCGATGAGGTCGATGCACCCTTAGATGATGCCAACATCAATCGATTCATCGAATTGATCAAAGAGTTTTCGAAAAAATCTCAATTCCTCATCATCACTCATAATAAAAATACCATGGAAGCTGCCAAAACACTCTACGGGATCACCATGGAAACCGCTGGGGTTTCGAAGGTCGTCTCAGTCAGATTGAATTAAGAGCTCTGCCTTTCGGCCACTTCCCTGCTAAGGCATTAGTCCGTTTTGCCTATCCATGCCTATTGAAAAGGAATTTACGAAGATTCATTTCGATACTCGGTAACAAACCGATTTCACCAAATAGCATCACTTTCAACCCACAATCAACAATCTTCATAAGGGGATTTGATATACACAACCGGAATGAAAAAATTCCCGGTCAACTTGTTTTGACATCTCAAAGTTTAATTGGTAAATTGGATTTAATGAATGGACTAATGGAGGGCATTCATTGAAGCTTGGCACGAAGTTGACCGTTTTTCTCTCCCTCATTATCGTCCTTGTACTTTCAGGGTACGGATATTTCCATATCCTGTCTCGTCGAGAACTTCTCGTTAAAAAGATGAAGGTAGAGGTAGAAAGCACCGGTCGCAACCTTAAGGTCTCGCTCGAAAAGGTCCAGATCCAAAGAGAACATGAATATGTGCAGGACCTTATTGATGGTATTGAGGAGTACGAAAAAACATTGGGCGTCATTGTTTACCACCCAGGGAAAGACCTCGTTTTCACCTCCCGTTCTTTAGGTGACGGAACCGAGCCTTATTTGGAGATGATCAAGAATTCGATAAAAGACGACACACCTCAAGAAGAATTTGGAGTCTACAAGAAAGCACCTATTTTTGCTTATGCCTTTCCTCTTAAAGACAAAAAAAGGAAGAATATAGGGGGGGTCTCTATCCTCCAACATACGTCTTTTTTGGGAGAGGATATCAGGAGGGCAGAATGGAACATTTTGATCACCATCCTTTTACTTATAGGGGGAATCGTAGCCATTGTTTTTATTGGCACGAAAAAATGGATTTCACAGCCTATTTCCCAGTTGATGGCTGGAATTAACCATATTGCGAAAGGGAATCTCGATACCCGGATTGACTTAAAAAGAAAGGACGAAATCTCTCAACTGGCCCAAGCATTTAATCAAATGGCGGTTAATTTGAAACGTGCCCAGGAACGGCTTATTCAGGAAAGTGAAAGACTCCGACGATCTGAGAAATTGGCTACTGTCGGCCAATTGACCTCAGGATTGGCCCATGAGATCGGCACCCCCCTAAATATCATTGGTGGGAGGGTGGAGTTGACCAAAAGGCGACTTGAAGATAGTGAGGCCCAGAAAAATTTGGATATTGTTATGCAGCAAACCGAAAGAATAACAAAGATTATCCAGCAACTCCTCGGATTTGTCAGAAAAAAGAAACCTGAGCAACGCAATTTGAACCTTGGTGACCTTTTGGAGACCACTCTCGACTTTCTTGGTCATCAGATCCAGAAACAAAGAGTGACGGTATTTAAAGAGGTGGAAAACAATCTCCCTACTGTGATTGGAGATCCAGATCAAGTCCAGCAAGTGTTTCTAAACCTTATCCTCAATGCCATCCAGGCCATGCCCGAGGGAGGGGCGCTTCATCTCTCTGCTTCGTCGAAGTGGATTTCGAAAGAAGGTCTTGAGGATGGCGAGCGGCAGTATGTGGAGATATGCGTACAGGATTCTGGAATAGGAATGGAGAAAGAGGTGGTCCAAAACATCTTTAATCCATTTTACACAACAAAAAATATGGGGACAGGGTTGGGTTTAACGGTTAGCCAAGGCATTATCCAGGACCATGAAGGATGGATCGAAATGGAGAGTGAGATAGGGAAAGGGTCTGTGTTTAGAGTCTATCTTCCCTCTTTGCCAGGGGAGGTTAAGGGGGATGGATAAAGGTCATAGAATTTTAGTCGTTGACGATGACCTGGAGATGTGCGGATTGCTCTCTGATGTTCTCAGCGGAGAAGGATTTTCTGTCATCACCACTGGCGATAGTTTAGAAGCTGCTAAGATCCTCAAGAAGGAAGAGTTCGATCTCATCGTCACCGATTTGAAAATGAAGGGGCTGAAAGGTTTTGATCTCCTCGAAGAGGCTACCAAGGTGGCACCCATGATGCCGGTGATCATCATCACTGCCTTCGGAACGATTGAATCGGCCATCAAGGCAATGAAAATGGGTGCCTATGACTATATCACCAAACCCTTTCAGATGGATGAGCTCCTCCTGACCGTCAGGAAGGCCCTGGAAACCCACCTGTTAAAGAAAGAGGTCATTCGGCTAAGAAAGGAGGTGGAATCCCGATATCACTTCCACCAACTTATCGGGAAAAGCCTCCCGATGCAAAAGATTTATGACCTCATTGAAAGAATCAGCGACAGTTCAAGCAATGTTTTAATTACCGGAGAAAGCGGAACGGGTAAGGAATTAGTCGCAAAGGCTATTCACTACAACGGAGTGCGGAAAGAGGGCCCTTTTGTCGCCATTAACTGTGCAGCCATCCCAGAGACACTTCTTGAAAGTGAACTATTCGGTTATAAGAAGGGAGCCTTTACCGATGCCAAATCAGATAAAAAAGGGCTCATTTTTGAAGCCAATGAGGGGACCCTCTTCCTGGATGAGATTACAGAAATGCCGCTTACACTCCAGGCAAAATTGTTACGAGTGATTGAAAATAGAGAAGTTCGACCTCTTGGGGATACGAATTCCTATCCCATTGATGTGAGAATCATCTCTTCATCGAACAGAGATATTAAATCAACGATTCAAGAAGGACGGTTTCGCGAGGACCTCTATTACCGATTAAATGTGATTGATATTCAATTACCGCCTCTTCGTGAGCGAAAGGAAGATATCCCACTGCTCATTCAACATTTCATCACCAAATTCAGTAATGAATTTAAAAAGAACATATCAGGAGTTTCAAAGGATGTCCTAAAGCTTTTACTAAATTATTCATGGCCCGGAAATGTGAGAGAACTGGAAAATGTCATTCAGCGGGCAATGACCCTGAGCCAACATGAAGTCATTCTCCCCGAGGATTTGCCAGCCACGGTCATTCAAACGCCGGATAAAAAACTGGTTGAAAAAGCATTGGAAGAAAATTTTACCTTGGATCAATTGGAAAAGAAATATATCAAGAAAGTTCTGATTGAAGCGGGAGGGAATAAATCCAAGGCAGCTGAAATTTTGGGCCTCGACCGAAAAACCCTCTACCGGAAGCTCGGAGAACTGTAACATCCCGCCAAAACATTTTTGTCCCATTTTGCCACAGACTGTTTCTTTATTCCCCTCTTTTTGAATCTTCAAATTTTTTTTGTTCTTCCCAATTATTTGAAATTTAAATAGAATTTATTTTCAAGCCTCTGGTATTATTTTTGCTGATATTAAATCAAGAATCTGAGGGAGGCTTGGTCAGATTCTTATCATCTCCCATGATCGTAATCGTGAAGCCTCTCCATGGGAAATCCACTTCTTCTCTGATTAAAGCCTCCTTCGATTCTCCTCTAAGTCCTTTCCTTTGCAGACCCAAGATTTGTCGGAAACAGGATGACCTAAAGCAATGCAGGTGAGGAGAAATTGAATGAGGAAGAGGCATTTCCAGAGAGTCATAAAAGAAAAACTGAAGGATTTTCAACTCCTCGTCGTCTCCAACCGGGAGCCCTACATCCATAACTGGAAGGAAGACCAAATTGAATGTATGAGGCCAGCAAGTGGGCTGACCATCGCCTTAGACCCTATGACGCGGGCCTGTGGAGGGGTTTGGATTGCCCACGGAAGTGGTAGCGCCGACCGCGAAACCGTGGACAATAATCAAAAAGCGAAGGTTCCTCCGGAGAATCCTTATTATGAATTAAAAAGGGTCTGGCTTTCGAAAGAAGAAGAGGAAGGATATTACTACGGCTTTTCAAATCAGGCCCTTTGGCCCCTATGTCACATTGCCTATACCCGCCCCGTTTTCAGAGCAACCGATTGGGAGTTCTACAAAAAAGTTAATCATCTTTTTGCAGAAGCGGTCTTAGAAGAAATGGGTAGTGAAAGGTCCTTGGTTTTTATTCAAGACTATCACTTGGCGTTACTTCCTCGGATCATCAAAGAGAAGAGGCCGGATGCCTTAATAGTCCAGTTCTGGCATATCCCTTGGCCCAACCCTGAAGCCTTCCGAATCTGTCCCTGGAAGAAGGAAATCCTCGAGGGCCTTCTGGGTAATGACCTGTTAGGCTTTCATATCCGTTATCATTGTAATAATTTTATTGACACAGTGGCTCTCGAACTGGAGGCGAAACCAGACCGCGAGAGATATGCCATCGTCTACACGACCGAGACGACTTATGTTCGGCACTTTCCCATCAGTGTCGATTTTGATGCTATTGCCGAGAGTGCATCAAGAAAAGAGGTTGAAGAAGAAGTCAAAAGGCTTAAAACCAAGTACCACCTTTTTGATAAAATCATAGGGGTTGGGGTAGATCGTCTTGACTACACCAAAGGGATTCCAGAAAAATTTAGAGCCATTGATCTCTTTCTGGATCAAAACCCAGATTACCAAAGACGATTCGTCTACATTCAGTTAGGTGCTCCCAGCCGAGAACACATTCCGAGCTATCAACAGATCAACGAAGAGATTGCTGAAAGCGTGGAGAGGATCAATTGGAAATATGGATCAGACCATTGGGTCCCGATTCTCTATCTTCGAGAACATATCCCTTTCCTATCCATGTTGGCCTTCTACAGAATGGGAACTCTATGTATTGTCAGCTCTCTCCACGACGGAATGAACTTAGTTGCAAAGGAATACATTTCGGCAAAGGTCGATTCAGATGGCGTTCTCATCCTGTCACGATTCGCAGGCGCTTCACGGGAATTGAATGAGGCCCTCCTCATCAATCCTTATGCAGCGGATGAATTTGCCCAAGCCATTAAAAGGGCTGTTGAAATGGCACCTGACGAGATGTACCGGAGGATGAAGAAGCTTAGGGAAATTGTCAGAGAGAGAAATATTTATCTCTGGGCTGATCGAATCCTTACAAAAGCGATTCAAATCGCCTAAAGAAATGATGAACTACCTTTTTGATAACATAAGAAAGATACAGGACCGTCTCAGGGTCGCAGAAAGAATTTTCCTCTTCTTAGACTACGACGGAACACTTGCAGATATTGTTCTTCATCCAGAAGATGCTAACCTGCCCCAAGAGGTGAGGACCACTCTTTCTGCTTTGAAGAAGGCCCCAAGGATTTCTATGGCCATAGTCAGCGGGAGATCCCTTAACGATATAAGAAACAGAGTGGGTCTGAAAGGTATCCATTATGTGGGGAACCATGGATTGGAGATTTTCACACCCAAGAGCGGAATGAGGCAATTGCTTCCCAAAGAAACTATTGGGGCACTGAGAACGATTTGTGATCGATTGAATTGCCACTTCAAAGGCATTGAGGGAATCCTTGTGGAAGACAAGAGATGTACTCTTGCCGTTCATTATCGAACCGTGGATCCAAGGTGGGTTCCTTCCATATTGATGATATTAGAGCAGGAGATTAAGAAGTCAATAACCCCTCTATGTCTGCGCTTCGGAAAGATGGTCTTTGAAGTCAGGCCGCGATGTCCGGTTAACAAAGGAACAGCCATCTTAGATCTACTGGGAAAGATGGACCAAAATGGAGTGCTTCCGATATACATCGGTGATGATCAAACAGATGAGGATGCGTTTAGGGCCCTGAAGAGAAGAGGTATGACCATCTTTGTGGGTATTCCGAAGCCGACCATTTCTTCTGCCCAGTACTATGTGAAAGATCCGTCTGAAGTTCATGGACTTCTGAAGAAGATAGAGAAAAATTTTGCGGGGGACTGAATCGGTGTATGGATTCGGATGGATATTCAAAGGCAATAAGAAGGCAAGAAGAAGATGGCTGATCCTTTCAGGGTTTTTCTTGGCTCTCCTCTTCTTTTCTCTTTATTTCCTTTTTTCCAGACCCACTGCCAACCTCGAGCAACCAGAACCTCAGATCCTCTTAACTGAAGGAACTATAAAGAGGAAGAGCACACTTTATCAATCCCTTTTGGAGAAGAACATTCCCATCCGATGGATTCATTTAATCATTTCGGAGCTGAAACCCTATGTAGACTTCAATCGGATCAAGGGGGGAACTTACCGTTTCTTCACAGATGCAAAAGGAGAGCTTGTAAAATTCATCTTTGAAAAAAGTCCATTGGAGGTCTTCAAACTGGAGAAAGGTCATAAAGGATATGTGGCCCAGAGAGATGAGGTTTCACTGGAGAAACATTTGGTAAAAGTGGAGGGAGAGATTCGCTTTTCCCTTTTTGGAGCGATGAACGCTATCGGAGAGCAGGACAAGCTAACCCTCTCCTTTGCAGAAATTTTAGCCTGGGAGATCGATTTCTACCAGGATCTCAAAAAGGGTGATTGGTTCAAAGTAGTAGTGGAGAAAATTTATAAGGGAGACCAGTTTATTCAATACGGGACGATTCACGGGTTGGAATATCGGAGTGGAGAGAGGATCATCAGGGGGATCTTTCATCAAAAAGATTATTATGATGAGACCGGGAAGTCTTTACGAAGGACCTTTTTAAAGGCGCCCCTGCAGTTTAATCGAATCAGTTCCCGATTTAGCCAAAAGAGGAAACATCCGATACTCGGGGGTATTCAACCTCATTATGGAATAGATTATGCAGCACCCACCGGAACGTCCGTGTGGGCGGTGGCGGACGGAATCGTTATTTCCATGGGTTGGAGTCCGGGATTTGGAAAACAGGTGATTCTTCGACATGCAAATGGGTATAAAACTTATTATGGTCACCTTTCCCGATATGGAACCGGGATCAAAATGGGTAAACGTGTGAAGGAAAAAGAGATTATTGGGTATGTTGGATCAACCGGTCTTTCGACCGGGCCTCACCTCGATTATCGGCTAAGCAAGGATAGCCGGTTTCGGAATCCCCTCAAGGAGGTTTTTCCTGCAGGCTCTCCCCTCAGAAAAGAAGAGATGGAGAAGTTTTACAAGAAAAGGGATGAGATCTTGACCTGGCTGGCTAATGATGTGCCCCTTCAAAGGAAAGTTGAAGAGGTTGCCAGCGATATCTTACGGTGAGATACGAGGAATATGGGAAGGCTGCTTTTTGGAGATTGAATTTTTCCTAACGATTTCTAACGGAGTACATGTATCATCATGGAAGGCAATCCTTTTTATTTCTTCACGTCATCCAATCTGGTCGAATTGACCGGAGAGAAGGCCGATAATTTAGAAGAGCTGGTAGTATTATTAAAGCGATGCACTGGTTCTGCAATTTTTTATCATGTTTTCCAGAGTTACAGGGATCGCCATTTTGTGATCGAAAAATACCATTCTGACTTTGCTCAGTGGATTTCAACCTCTCTGGATGAAGAACCCTTAGCAGAAAGGTTAGGAGTCCTGGATGTCAGAGATTTTACCTCCATTCGATCCTTAAGGGAATCGACGATAAAGATCATTGAAGAATATGTTCAAAAATTTCCTCAAATCAAGGACCGGCAGGGTAAAACACCTTTTTTCTTCTGCCAGTCGGTTAGTGTGGTGATACCCACCAGGCATATCGCGTGGCGTTTAGAAGATTTTTATCAAATTATCGGGAAGATCGGGATTTCATCCATCCATTATCACTTAATTGAAGCGAGGCTCCGATTAGGCATCCATACCAATGACTTCTCCTATTGGCTTAGGGATAGTTTAAAAAAAGAAAGGCTGGCCCAGCGGATCGAAGGCATTGATATTTATCTTCATACCTTGGAAGAGATTCGAAGAATGATTCTCCAATATATTCAGGACGAAATGGCATCTCGATGTCATCCATTAAGTTAATAGATTATGAACCGATTGTCGGGAGCCAGACCTTAGAAGAGCTCTACCTGTTGGCAGAGGGATTAAGGGAAAAACGGATAAAAATGGTTAATTCCACTGCAATAGGTGGAGGAGTGGCAGAGATCTTAAGCCGTCTCGTCCCGTTGCTAAACGAACTTGGGATACCCACGCAATGGGAAGTGATCAAAGGAGGAGAAGATTTTTTTGTTGCGACGAAAAAGATTCATAATGCCCTCCATGGAGAACAAATTCACTTTCCATCCAGGATGAAAGAAATCTTTCTGGAGGTAAGTCGGGAAAATTTAAGGAACACCGATCTGGATCAGGATATGATTGTCATCCATGATCCTCAACCTATCGTCTATATTGAAGCGAAGGATCGAACTTCTGCAAAATGGGTTTGGAGATGTCATATTGATATCTCTAATCCAGATGAGGGGGTATGGGATTTTTTGAAAGGATACGTGGATCAGTTTAATGCTGCCCTGTTCTCCTCCCCCCGGTTTTCAAAAAGATTGTCCATTCCTCAATTTCTTTTTTTCCCTTCCATCGACCCTTTATCAGACAAGAATGGGGAGCTTGAGCCAGAATTCATTGACCAGGTATTAGAGAAGTTTCACATTCCTCGGGACAAACCCATTATCACACAGATCTCCAGATTCGATCGTCTCAAAGATCCAGTTGGAGTGATCAAGGCTTACCGGATGGTGAAACGATATACCGATTGCCGATTAGTTTTAGCAGGAGGGGAGGCAAGCGATGATCCAGAGGGTGAGGTTGTTATCAATGAAGTTCGGACTGAAGCAAAAGGAGACCCAGACATCCACATTATCTTACTCCCACCCACCAGTTCTCTTGAGATCAATGCCCTCCAGAGGGGATCGACGATCATTCTTCAAAAATCAATTCGTGAAGGCTTTGGTCTAACCGTATCCGAGGCTTTGTGGAAGAAAAAACCTGTAATTGGAAGTGCAGTGGGTGGAATCCCTGCACAGATTATCCCCAATCTGACAGGTGCTCTTGTCTATTCTATAGAGGGAACTGCCTACCAAATCCGATACCTCCTCACCCATCCAAATATCGCAAAAAAAATGGGTGAGTATGGCCATGAATATATCAAAAAAGAATTTCTGATCACTCGAAAAATCAGGCGCTATTTACTGCTCTTTCACGTTCTCTCCCATCCTGGAGAGAGAGTTATCCATCTTTGATTCTTTAATAAAAGTTCCAAAAGAGTGTTGTTGCTTTTGCACACTGTAGCCCTATTTTGCCACAGGCTGTTTCATTATTCCCCGTTTTTTAAATATCCCATTTTTCCATAGGAGTCCCAATTAATTGAATATAAAAGAAATTTATTTTACTGCCGTTGGCATCCTTGTTGCTCACCTTCATGAAAAGGTGAGATCTACTAAAAGCTGGCAAAAATAGGAAAGGAGGTGCTGGATCAAAATGCCTGATATTTCTACTAACCACTAACCAAGAAAGGGGGACATTGTATGCATTTTACAAAGATCTTCATAATTATAGCTTTAAGTCTGGCCATTGGATTTTTGGGTTGTGCTAAGGAGCAGAAGGTGGAGGCTCCCAAACAGGAGCGAATCACAAAGAATCTGGTTCCCTCGAAGGCTGAGGTAAGGGGCCAGAATTTTCTTGTTGAGCTTATCGACCTTGAAGTCGTCACGATCGTAGACACAGCTTCTAAAGAGATCGTCGAGACGCCGAGCCTCAGGGGCCACATCAAAATAACCAATCAGGCGAAAGATATCCTGGATATTCAAGCGGTCACCTTCGAATACTTGGATGAAGCTGGGAAGACAATCCCTTTTACATCTGGAGAGAAAATATCGAAGGTCTCTTTGTTTTTGAAAGCTATTAAGCCTGGAGAAATTACCGAAGGGTCTTTAGATACCACAATCCCAAGGATGGCTATCAAGGAGAAGGCTCTGGGAAAGATAGAAATCAACCTGGTCTACGTCCCCTCTCCTCTTAAACGAGAGATTTTGATTTTGCCTGAAAAGATTGAATAGTCCCTGATATTAGTGCTGGTACTAAAGGTATTGGTGAATCCACAGGGCTAGGCAGAGGGGCATTATTTCGATCACTTATTATGGGGGGAATGGATAGAGCTTGCCTCAAACTGTTGCCAATCTACCATCGGTAAATATGCGATTTTGAATATCGGACATATTCTCTTTATTGTATCCTCTTTATTGTATCGTATTAGGCCATGGGAGAGCAGAGTAGCCGAACAAATCAGAAGGAGTATTGATGGATAATAATAAGAAACGAATATTGGTTGTTGAAGATGATGAGGAGATGAGATCTTTGCTGAAAGATTTCTTTGAGGACGAAGGATTTGAGATAGATTCTGTTAGTAATGGCTCCGAGGCTTTCCGAATACTTGTCAGGGAACTTTTCGATCTGGTTATTACCGATATCCGGATGCCTGGTTTAACCGGATTGGATATTCTTCCGGGAATAAAGAAACTGCAACCCGAAGCGCCCATCATCGTTATAACAGCCTTTGGTAGTGAAGAAGTTCATCGCAGGGCAATAGAGAGAGGTGCTACTGCGTATTTAGAAAAACCACTCCATTTCCATGAACTGAAGACAATGATTCATGAAGTTATATCTTCAAAAGCAAAAAATAGGGGGGATGAGAAATGGTCGGGATCTTAGTTGTCTCCCATGGAAGATTAGCTGATGCTTTAATCTCCTCGGTCGAATTCCTTGTGGGAAATTTGCAGAGGATAAAGGGAGTCTCTATTTGGCCGAAAGATCAAGAAAAAGAGGTTAAAAACCGAATTCAAAAGAAAATGGCGGAAGTGAACGATGGCGATGGGGTCGTGATATTAACAGACATTTTAGGCGGCACACCTACCAACCTCAGCCTATCTTGTTTTGAAAGTGAAAAGGTTGAAGTTGTGACGGGGGTGAATCTCCCCATGTTGTTGACTCTTTCGAGTTATCGAAAGGGAAAATCCTTGGAGGAGATCAGTAGGTTGGCGAAGAAGTCGGGTCGTCGGAGTATTATCTTAGCCAAGAAGTTGTTTGGATTGAGGCAAGGTGGAAAATGGAAGAGAGTATGTGCCCGGCATGCGGCAAGATGGGTGAAATGCTTATGAAATCCTAACCTTATCGGGGAAAAAGTTGGAAATTATCACAAATGGAAATGAGAGAAAGGATGAAAAAAATCCTCTTCATCGATGATTCTGAGAGTTTTCGGTTTCTCCTCAAAGAAGAGTTGTCAGAGGAAGGATATAAAGTGGTCACAGCAAACAGTAATGAGGAAGTTTTATCAAAGTATAGAGAATTCACCCCGGATCTTATCATCTTGGAGTTAAGACAGAAGAATGTGAAAGAGGAATCCTTTGAACAATTAAAAAAGCAGTACCCAAATATTCCTTGGGTGGGGTATTCCACCTTCAATCAATGCCCGGAGGAATTTAAGAAATGGGTCCACTTCTATTTACAGAAGTCATGGGAGACGGAAAGATTGAAGGGGTTAATCAGAAATGTTTGACTCGATTTGATGGGATTTTGTCAAAACGTGCGGAGGTAGTTCATATGGAAAAATGGAGATGGGTAATGATCCCGATTGTTATTCTTGGAATGTTCGTTTTCATCCTTACCATATACTCTGTATAACAAGAATTCTTTTCCATACGCAGTTACTAAGGAGTCCATAATTGAGAAGACATGTTCTTCTGAAAATCTCCCCTGACCCCTCTTTTCCAAAGAGGGGAATTCCTCCCTTTTAAAGTAAAGGGAGGGAAGGAGGGATTTGATCCTTGGTGTATATACAATTAGCTTGAAAATAGCACCTAATATACCTCCTCTCCCCTCTGGAGACTGTGTCGTAATTCGCCGTCCGCCCTTCGACACGCTCAGGACGAACGGCTAAGTAATTGAACTTTAAGGCGCCTATGTCCGTTCGTGGTGAGCCTGTCGAACCATGAACGGACTTGCGGCACAGTCTCCTGGGGGAGAGGATTGAGGTGAGGGGCCAAAGGCTTTGACTCACCCTCACCCCCACCCTCTCCCATCAAGGGAGAGGGTAACAATTTTCATGGTTCGAGGGTGCCCTCCGGGCATGGGGTATTATGGACTGATTAATAAGTCTTGCTGAAAGGGATAATTTAGGAAAGGGGACGAAGCTATGAAGATGAACGAAATTAAGAAAAAAGCGAAGGCTTTAGGAATAAAAGTGATGGCGACGACCAAAAAGGCAGATTTGATCCGAGAGATTCAGAAGGCAGAAGGAAATTTCGATTGCTTTGGTACGGCTGAAGATTCTTGCGAACAATGGGATTGTTGCTTCAGAGAAGATTGTTTGTCCTCAGCCAGACCTTAAAAAGAGGGAATAGCTTATGGAATGCCCTGCTTTGATCATTAAAGAGAGAAAGGAGGAACAGATGGCCCAGATTGAATTGACGCATACCGAGATTGATTTGTTGAATGAGATCCTTCAAAAGGCCCTTTCAGAGCTCTCTTTGGAAATCGCATTCACAGACAGGAAAGCTTTCCGTGAATTACTTAAAAAAAGAAAGGAGTTCATGGAGAGGTTTATTCAAGGTTTGGAGAGCGAACCGACCCTTGAGAGAACAGAAGTGAGGAGTATTGACCGGCTCAGGTAAGTGGATATTTCGCAATGCCTTGGGGAAGAGGATTTGCAGAATATTTTTCAGTTCTTCGAGGAAGAAAACGTAGTTGCGAGGGTAACCCAATGCTGATAGGGCGCAAGGGCAGAACGATTCTATGTTTTCGATCAGGGGAGCGTTTCTATTAGATCAAAGAAAGGCATCCGGTACGATATTGGCACTAAATATGTGAATTAAGGAAACTTTTTTAACATTGATTATACGTTATGATTCTTATATGGTTCTTATATGAGGGGGACGAGATGATCGACTATAAATTGGCGTTCTTAATTTCTGGGGCCGGTTATGGGATCAACATTTTAGTTCTAATAATCATATCTGTATTAATCTGGCTAAGTAATTTAGCCATTAAGAGAACCAAAAAAAGTAATTGAGATAAGAAAGGAAAAATCATGTTCGGGCTATATGAAAGCGCTCTGGCGCAAATAACCTTGGGCAATATTGTTATGATTTTCATTGGAGTGATACTTATTTATCTCGGTATTGCTAAGAAAATGGAACCACTTCTGTTAGTGCCAATAGGCTTTGGTATTTTTATGGTTAACCTACCCATCGCCGGAATCATGACTTATACGCCAGAAGGCTTACCGGCTTTTGGTAGCTTTAAGGAAATTGCTGAAGGGAAAATCGGTGTGTTAAACCTGATTTATTATTATGGATTGAACACTGAAATCATTCCGCTGCTCATCTTTTTGGGCGTTGGGACAATGATGGACTTTAGTCCCACCATCGCCAGACCCATTTCCTTGGTTTTTGGTGCCACAGCTCAACTCGGAGTCTTCGCCTCTTTCCTTATTGCCTATTTGAGTGGTATGTTCACTATCAATGAGGCTGCATGTATCGGAATTATTGGCGGCTCGGACGGTCCCCCCACGGTCTATCTCACAGTAACTTTAGCCCCTCACCTCTTAGGACCAATAACGATGGTCGCTTACTCCTATATGGCACTTGTGCCAATTCTTCAGCCCCCGGTCATCCGGCTCCTCTGCACCCAAAAAGAGAAAAAAATATTTATGAAGGCTCAAATACGAAAGGCTTCTCAATTAGAGCTTGTTCTTTTCCCAATCATTGTCTTTATTATAGCCGCATTACTTGTTCCGAAGTGTGCACCTCTTGTGGGCATGATGATGTTTGGTAATTTACTAAAAGTAAGTGGCGTCACTGAGCGACTCGCAAAGGCTGGAAGCGCACTGAATGATATTCTAATATTCCTTTTGGGGATATGCGTAGGAGGACTCATGCCTGCGCAAGTTTTCTTTACTCCCCGAACCTTGGTGATCATTGGTCTGGCGATTATCGCCTTTATCTTCTCCACCGCTGGCGGCATACTCAGTGTTAAGTTTGTTAATTTGTTCTTGAAACAGAAGATAAATCCAATCATCGGCGCAGCCGGTGTTTCGGCCATACCCATGGCAGCCCGGGTCGCCCAGAAGGAAGGGCAGAGAGTGGATCCAAAGAATTATCTTCTCTTGCACGCCTTGGGGCCTAATATGGCTGGGGCCATTGGGACCTCTTTGGTAGCTGGGATATTGATGGGTATGCTTCGCTAATGATTTTGAGTGACGCACCTATATTTATTCTTTGGTAACTTTTAACCTTTTAACCCAACTCTTTTGGGAAGAGACCTTTGTTATGTCACTTTTATATCCCTCGTTTCTTTTTGAAATAAGGGGACTCACAACAAATGCTGTAGCCGTCTAATACATCACTCTAAATAAGAAGAGGGGCGTGGGACCATACAATAGAGGTTTATGAATTGGCAAGACGGTTTAGTATTTCGAATCATTGAAGTTCAAAAGGGCAGTGGATTCGAACAAGAGAACAAGGGGAATACGAGCAAAGTAGGTAAGATAAAGTGCGTAAAAAAATAGAGTCATTTCTTCTAAAAAATACATTCTTGAACCTATTTAATCAACCCAAAACACGTCTGTAAAATAAATTTTACATGATAAGCTTATCACCCACGAACCATGAAAATTGATAATCCCCCCTCACCCCCCTTTAGAAAACTGATCCTTACCCATAAATGGGGAGCTGGACACAAGGGACAAAGGTTGTCATGATGATAATGTTGATATCAGTCTGAAATCATTAGTATTCTTTAGGTCTGTCGTTCCTGCGGAAGCAGGAATCCAGATATTTTCTGTGGGTCCTGGATTCCCGTTTTCACGGGAATGACACACAAATATGTTATGTTGGACCCTCAATTGAACCAATTATGCCCAATCTCCCTGTGTCCAGCAGATGGCTTATGGGACACGTTCAGTTTAGAAAAGGGGGGATGGGGGGATTTGAGAGCTATTTTCCATGTAATTAATGAGTAAGTGGTAGTAACAGAAATGGAGAAGCCTGAAAGGGGAGGGGTGAAATGAAAATGGACGAAGTTAGGACAAAAGCAAAGCTTTTGGGAATCAAAACAAGCCACATGAAAAAGGCCAATCTGATTCGGCAGATTCAAAGAGCGGAGGGAAATTTTGATTGCTTTGGTTCTGCCCATGAATATTGCGATCAGTTCAATTGCTGTTTTCGAGAGGATTGCACGCCATCGGTGAGATCCTAAAAAGGGAGGAATCTATGAGCGATTTTTTTCAACCCGGGGTGATTACAACGCTCCATCATTTAAAAAAAATGAATCTGGAACGAGTGGAGATGGAGCTAGAATTCTATTCAAGATACAATCCCATCGCACTCGTTCTGCCCTCCCTCTATTCCGAGCTTAAAGAGAAGGCCCTCAAAACGATCATCTCCGAGATCAAGAGGGTCAAGTACATCAATCAGGTCATTGTCACATTGGGGAGAGCTGATGAAAAAGAGTTCGAACATGCAAAAGAGTTCTTTTCTGTCCTTCCGCAAGACACCATTATCATCTGGAATGACGGAGGTAGAGTTAGGTCCCTTTATGAGATTTTAGACAAGAATGATATTTCAGCAGGGGAAGATGGAAAAGGACGTTCTACCTGGATGGCTTTTGGTCATGTTCTGGCGAGTGAGAAGAGCGATGTGATTGTCCTCCATGATTGTGATATCCTCAGCTACGATCGTGAGTTTTTGGCCCGCCTATGTTACCCTGTCACCAATCCAAATTTGGGATATGAATTCTGTAAAGGATATTATGCTCGGGTCACAAATAAAATGCACGGAAGGGTAACACGGCTTTTTGTGACACCTCTCCTGCGATCTCTTGAACGGCTCTTAGGATACCTCCCCTTCTTGGTCTATTTAGACAGTTTTCGATACCCTTTAGCCGGAGAATTCTCAATGATTACAGATTTGGCACGGATCAATCGGATCCCATGGGATTGGGGACTGGAGGTGGGGGTGCTATCAGAGGTTTTCCGCAACTGCTCGTTGAGACGGATCTGTCAGGTAGATTTAACTGACAACTACGAACATAAACACCAGGAACTTTCTCCTGATGATCCCAGTAAAGGACTTTTGAGAATGTCAACCGATATAGCCAAAAATTTGTTTAGAAATCTGGCCAGTGAAGGAATCGATCTCTCGGATAGTCTGCTTAAAACGTTGAAAGCCACTTACTTAAGAATCGCTCAGGAAGCCATCACGAAATATCACGATGATGCAGCCGTGAACGGGCTCGATTTTGATCGTCATGAAGAAGGGGTGGCAGTGGAGACTTTCACCAAAGGAATTGAGCTGGCCAGCAAGGCCTTCGTGGAGGACCCTCTCAGCATCCCACTCATCCCCAGCTGGAGCCGGGTGACCTCAGCCATCCCAGATTTCTTGGAAAGGTTGAAAAATGCGGTCGATGACGATAACACGTAGGCTCATTATCTTCACCGATCTGGATGGGACGTTGCTGGATCGTAACACTTATACCTTTGAACCGGCAGAACCTGCCCTCAATCTGATCCGGGTAAATGGTATTCCTCTGGTTCTTTCAAGCAGCAAGACCCGGGACGAGATTGAGCTTTACCGAAAGAGACTTGAAAATGACTATCCCTTCGTTTCAGAGAATGGAGGAAGTGTGTTCATTCCTAAAAATTATTTTTCATTCCCGTTCCCTTACGATAGAGAATTGGATGAATATTTTGTCTTAGAGTTAGGGACCTTTTATCCTCAGATCATAGAGGTCTTAGAATCCGTTAAGAGGGAGACAGGGATTAAGATCAAAGGGTTCTCTGATCTCACCGAGGAAGAGTTGACCTCCCTCTGTGGATTGAGCCTTAAAGAAGCTGAATTTGCAAAGAAAAGGGAATATGATGAGCCCTTTATCGTTGAGGGAGGGGAGAGAGAAATCGAGATCATAAGAAGAAAAATCGAAGAAAAGGAGATGAACTATCTTTGGGGAGGAAGATTCCATCATATCCTCGGGAAAAATGACAAAGGGAAGGCTGTGGAGATTCTGAAGGAACTCTATGAAAATGAGTTTTTTTCCATCTCTACAGTGGGAATTGGAGATGGTTTAAATGACCTGCCCATGTTACTTGCAGTGGATTATCCAATCTTTCTCAAAGAGGGAGATGGCTCTTCTCCAGAGGTACTATCAACGATTCAAAATTTGACCATCGCGAACGGAGCGGGACCTTGGGCCTGGAATGATGTGGTACTAAGTTTATTGCGAAAATTACTACTTTAAGAGCAATTATTCATGAAAAAGAGGTCTCTTTATCTGTTACTGATACCATGGTTAGGCCTCTTCATCATTAATGATGCATGGGGAGGGACCTATTCTCTGCATATTTATTATCAAACCCTTCGAGAAATTTCATCCCTTCGACAGAAATTAGGGGGAACCATTGGGATTGCTCCTTTTCAGGATAAGCGATCTGATAAAGAATATATAGGTCACCACACCTCCCCTCGCAGGGTTTCAAACTATTTCAAGAGCGACCCCTTTCCTTTGGAAAAAGCGATCAGGGATTCCCTTTCACAAGCCCTTTCTCGTTACGGAGTGAAAACGGTCCCTATTTCAGAATGGAGTGGGAAACAGGAGTCGATGAAGAACATAGAAGTCGATTCGATATTGACTATCGAAATCAAAAGGTTCTGGATGGAAGGAACAGCCACGCAATCTAAGACAAAAATGAATACGTCGGTTTACCTCGTTATCCATTTGGGAGTAAAGAAAGCAGGCAGGGTATTTACAAGAAATGTATTTGTAGGGAAGGAAAGGACGATTGCGCGGTTGACACCGGAAGAGGTAGAACAAACCTTTAACCAGATCCTTACGAACATTTTCGATAATTTTCTTTCTAATCCTTATGAAATTTAATTAATGAGAAGGAGGAAAAACAGATGCAGTTTTTTTACTGGGTAGCTTTACTAGTCATCGTTGGTATCGCCATCTTCGCAGTGCAGAATTCGACCGCACCTTCTATAGTGATGAAATTTCTCATGTGGAGATTTGAAACTTCTCTGTCCTATACCATCTTGGGATCGATCGGTGCAGGAATTCTCATCATTTTGTTTTTTTGGATTCCAAGAGCCATTAGGGCTTCAATCCGATTAAAAGAATTGAAGGAAGAAGTTAAGAATCTTGAAACGATGTTGTTTAAACCGGCTTCCCTTGGACAGGATGGAAATAGAAACAAAGAGCCATGAAAAAAGCGATTGTCATTCCTATTTACCTCGGACTGAGTAAGCCTGAAGGATTGCCATATTTAGATGGGTGGAGATTGGCAAAGAGAGCGATTGAAAGCCTGAGGATATTGGAGGACCAGGACTTTACCCTCATTCTTCCTGTATGCTTCGACCTGAGGGGTGAAGACAGAGAGGACCTTTTCATAGAGATGGATAGACTTCTTAGGAATGAATTTAAAAACCTTAGGTTGGAGAAAACATTCGTTTTTTCCTCCTCCCGTCTGAAACAGCTAAGAAAATATTTGGGACAGGAAGAGTTGAAAGATTTCAATTCTCTCATCGACTTGAAGGGATTCTCAAAGATTCGTAATACGGGCCTTCTTCTCGCTCAGGCCCTTTCAATAGACGTGGTTATCTTCATCGACAATGATGAAGTTGTAGAAGATCCGCACTTTCTTAATGTGGCCTGTGAATATTTAAACCAGAGATGGAAGGGGAAGGTCGTAGATGGGAAAGGGGGATTTTATGTCAACCCGGATGGGACGATCCTTCTTCCTCCTGAACGGCTCTGGTGGAGATTCCCGTGGAATAAGACAAAATGGATGAATCAAGTCTGGGAGAGAATCCTCTCGTCAAAAGATAGACTCATTCCATCCTCCATGCTTTTGGGTGGCAATCTTGTCCTTCACCGTCATCTTTTCCGGAGCGTTCCCTTTGACCCTTACATCCCAAGGGGTGAAGATACGGATTATCTCATCAATGCCAGCCAACTGGGGTTCAGCCTCTTTTTTGACAAGGAACTCCAGATCAAACACCTCCATCCCCAGAGAACGAAGGTCTACTATTTTGAAGAATTGAAGGGAGACATCGAGCGCTTCCTATACGAAAGGGAAAAAATGAGGATAGGGCTGACCGTTGATCTCGATCCCTATCCAGGATATTTTTTAAAACGGTCCCTCTACCCAAGAGCTATCCTGACTTCCTTATTTCTCAGTCTCGACTATTTATCGAAAAAGGAATGGAAGAAAGCAAAGGATTGCCTTTCTAATATAAATCTCTTTTTCCAAGAGAGAAATGGAGGGTGGTTAAGGTACTTGAAATTTAGGAGCGACTGGGAAATGGCCATGGGGAAAATTCAAGAGGAAGGTATGGATGAGTTATTGGAGAGTTGTTGGGTATAAGGTCTGAGAGATCAGATGGAAAGATCATTGCAGAACCAATTGGAAGAGATTAGAGAGGCTGACATGTTGGTCGGGATTCCAAGCTATAACAACAGCCGCACCATCGGTCATGTGGTACGAGCCGTGATGGCCGGTCTTGCCAAATATTTTCCAAAGGCAAAGGCGGTATTGGTAAACTCGGATGGTGGTTCAATCGATGGTACTCAGGAGGAGGTGAAGAAAGTTGGGATCGAAGATTTTAAGATGATCCTCACCTCCCACCCGGTACATCCCATTCATAAGATCGTGACCCCATACCATGGAGTTCCTGGGAAAGGAAGTGCGTTCCGTACCATTTTTGAGGCCGCCAAATCTCTTAAGGTGAAGGCCTGTGCAGTGGTCGATTCAGATTTAAGGTCAATCACACCGGAGTGGATGGAACTTCTCCTCAGGCCCATTTATGAAGAGGGTTTCGATTATGTTGCCCCTCTTTATGCCCGGCATAAATTCGATGGGACCATCACCAACAGTATCGTCTATCCCTTGACACGGGCTTTATATGGGAAAAGGGTTCGCCAACCGATTGGAGGAGATTTTGGCTTTTCTGAAAAGCTGGCGAGCTTCTATTTGACCAGGGAGGTGTGGGAAACCGATGTAGCTCGGTTTGGGATCGATATCTGGATGACCACCCTCGCCATCGCTGAGGGCTATAAAGTGTGCCAATCCTACCTGGGAGCTAAGATCCATGATGTCAAAGATCCTGGAAGCGATCTGGGGCCGATGTTTACTCAAGTTGTCTCTTCTGTCTTTAGATTAATGGGGGATTATCAAAATATTTGGAAGGAGGTTAGGGAATCACAACCCGTCCCAACATTTGGGTTTCATTATGAAGTGGGAGTTGAGCCGGTCTCTGTCAATGTGGAGCGGATGATTGGAAACTTTCGATTAGGGGTCAAGGATCTGATGGAGATCTGGAGAAAAGTAATGTTCCCTGAAACAGTTCCCTGGCTCGAATCGATTGGCCGACTGTCGGATGAGGCATTCTCGTTTCCTCAAGATTTGTGGGTTCATATGGTTTACGACTTCGCCGTAGCTTATTACAAAGGATCGGTTCATCGTGAACATCTGTTGAAATCGATGATCCCACTTTATCTTGGCCGGGTGGCCTCGTTTGTTATGGAAAATCAAAAAAGTTCTGTAATAGAGGTGGAAGAAGAGATTGAATCTCTTTGCATGGTCTTTGATGAGATGAAACCTTATCTCATTGAACGCTGGGTATAGGGAGTCAAGGAGGAGGTGAATAACATGGGAGAGATCTGGCGCACTGCCATCACTGATTCTTTCAATAAATTTTTGGGGAAAGTGACCACATTTTTACCCAATCTACTGGCGATGATCACGATTATCATTATCGGGTTTTTCATTGCCTGGATTTTGAAAAAGTTTCTTTTTCGGTTCCTTAAAGCGATTCAGTTCGACAGGGTGAGCGAACGGTGGGGTTTGCCCCACATTTTATCCAAAGGAGAGGTGACCTATTCCCCTGCCGATCTTTTGAGCCGATTCTTCTATTGGGTCATTGTTCTCATCACACTCATCTTGGGAATCAATGCCCTTGAGGTGGCCGCCACTCAGAACTTCATCTCGCATTTTTTTAATTATCTTCCCCACCTTTTTGCTGCTGTGATCATTTTGGCGATTGGCTATTTGATCGCCATCTTTTTGGGTCAGGCTACACTCATTGCAGCGGTCAATGCCCAGATGGAATCAGCTAAAATTCTCAGTCGTGCTGTCCGTTGGTTCATCATTATCCTCTCTTTAACCATGGCCCTTTATCATCTGGGCATTGCAGAGAAAGTAGTCGTGGCCGCCTTCTCGATCACCTTCGGCGGAATTGTCCTCGCCCTGGCCATTGCCTTTGGATGGGGAGGAAGAGAACTGGCTAAGGACTTTCTTGAAAAGCTCTCCAAAGGAAGAGATGAAAGGGATAAAGGACAGGACCATATTTCTCACATCTAAAAGTGGAAGGTCAAAGTATGTCTTGGTGGCCGGGAAGGAGGTAGATAAGATGAAAGGGAAGAAAGAGTCATCGAAGGAAGAGTCACCAATTCCTTATGTTGGTTCTGCTGATAACCATCGCAATAGGAGCGATTGTACTGGTGAGATTCATACTTTTTTCAGAATAAAGAAAGTTGGAAAAGAAAAATGTTCAAGAACTATCTTATAGCGACACTCCTTTATATCCTTTCTTGGCTTACTGTAATGATCCATAGGATGATCAAACTGCTTTGCAAAAAGTGAAATGATTCCAAGGGCAAAGATACTCCTGGTAGGAAGATCTTTGTAAAAAATAGAACAAGGATGTCGCAGGAATTTACAGAGATCGTATTAAATCATGAAAAGACCGGGCTGGCCAGTTCAAGTCGTAATGAGGTATGTTCTTTTTCAAATTCCCGGCCTTGTTCTATTGATATTGATTCTAATACTGGTTCGGCGGTGGGTAGACTTTCCATCGTGGTTCTTCTGGGGCTCTGTATTTATCTGGATAGTCAAAGATACGGTTTTGTTTCCTTTTGTCTGGCGGGCATACGACTGGAGTCATTCAAGGGACGTGCATTCATTGGTCGGCACTGAAGGCATCGTGGAGGAACGACTGGCTCCTTCGGGCTACATTAGGGTGCACGGCGAGCTATGGCAAGCTAATATGATAGGAGAAGGCCCGCCAATCGAAAAGGGAGAGGGTGTGCGGATTCAAGGAATCCGTGGACTCGTGCTCCTCGTGCAATCAAGGTGGTGAAAAGGCCAATAAACTATTTTTTATAACAGAGATGATCTGGAAATCCTAAGTTGGACGATTTTATCGGGGAGAATAAAACAGTGTCGAATCCTTTATCAGGTAAGGCGGCTCCAAAATTTGGGATGGAACTTATAGAGATCGATTACAAAGGGATCAAGGTAGACAAATGTTCTGAATGTGAGGGGGTGTGGCTTGATGCCGGAGAACTTGAGGCCATCTCAAGGTTTGAGAAAACCAGTCTTGATAAATTGTTTAGCGTGTTTAAGAAATAAAGGCAATGGAGAGAATTGTGACATGGGCAATTGGTACCACCTGAATATCGATGAAGTGCTTTCACAATTCAATAGCACTGCTGACCGTGGAAGGTGTCCGTCCGGAATCTCAATTTCTATTATGGAGGCGTTCAGGCGCTAAAGAATGTCAGTCTGGATATTCTGGCGAATCGCGTAACCGCTCTCATCGGACCCTCAGGGTGCGGGAAGACGACTTTTCTGCGATGTCTGAATCGAATGAACGACATCGTGGAAGGGGCACACGTGGAGGGGAAAATCCTTGTGGATGGAGAGGATATTTACGGGCCAGAGGTGGACGTGGTTCAGGTCCGAAGGCGTGTTGGCATGGTATTCCAGAAGTCGAATCCTTTTCCGAAAACCATCTTCGAAAACGTGGCCTACGGATTAAAGATCGATAGTTCTTATTCCAAAACGGAGATCGCCGCCAGGGTGGAGAAGAGCTTGAAGGATGCAGCTCTCTGGAATGAGATAGCCGACCGGCTGCACCATTCAGCTATGGAGCTCTCGGGAGGGCAGCAGCAGCGACTTTGTATTGCTCGTGCCCTAGCCGTGGAACCGGAGGTCCTTTTGATGGACGAGCCTGCTTCATCTTTAGACCCCATTGCTACTCAGAAGATCGAGGAACTCATTCAGGAATTAAAAAAACAATACACCATCGTCATTGTCACCCATAATATGCAACAAGCTGCCCGGGCTTCCGATTACACAGCCTTTTTTTATTTGGGGGAGCTCATCGAAATGGACCACACAGAGATGATCTTCACTAAACCCAGCATTAAAAAGACAGAAGATTATGTCACTGGGGGCTTTGGTTAAGAAGTCTTAAATAATTCTAACCACTTTTCCCCCCTCAATCCCCGATGGGAGGTTTCGTAGCTTTTTTGAAGGAGGTCCGTTAGTTTGTTCGGTTGTCAAAACATATGTGCCTCACCTTTTGAACGTTACTAATTGATGTCACACCTTATTGGTGGGTAATACTTTTTGGTGGGACGTTATTCGGCAATCTAACAATGATTGGAAGTACAGCCAATATTGTGGCCATCGGAATCATTGAGCGTCAAAAAATTGGCCATATTACTTTTGGCCAGTGGATCAAACCCGGGATGATTGTGTCCATTCTATCCCTTGGAATCGCTACGTTCCTATTGTATTTACAGTTTTATATTTAGCCATCCTATATCCAATTTATCGATAATCTTTATAGAGGTATTTGATGGACTAAACGGGAGTGAAAAAGCCCTTGACATTAAAAATATTTTTATATATTTTTACATTGGGTTCAGAAATATATTCTAATATTTCTGGAGGTTAAAAGCTGGATAGTCGGGCCGCTATCCGAAAATAATTTTCGGGTAGAGGCTTTTTTATTGGGGCATATAGAAGAACATTAAACAAAAAAGGTTCTTGGGTCCAGCCTGGAATTCAATACCTCCTATTGGGATTAAGATATTACTTATTAAGCTATTACACCAGGGCCATTTGGTTAATGAGAGGGAGAGGAAATGGGGTTGTATGGAGTTGGAATAATTATCCATAGGTATAGAATATTATTTGGAATTCCCATAAAAACCATATGGGGCTTTAAGGGTTGTTTTCGTTAAATTAATCTTACCTCTATATTGTGTGAAATTTTACACTTGCAATTATTTTTTAGATATGTAGAATATACCCTGTCATGGGGGTTCTCCTTCTAAATGTCTACCTTTAGGGTATATCATCTGTTGATTTCAGAAACATATCCATGGAGGCACTCAAGTTAAAGCTTTCATGAAAGGAGGTGTGGCGTCAGGAACCTAAACAAGAGATAGCAAGAGGTGGGAGGAGTATTTAAAAAAAAGAGTTTTTTGATGCATGGGTGGAAAACCTAAGATCTTAAATAAAGAAGATTAGGAGGGGAATGTTATGAAAAAGTTATTTATTTTTGCAATTATTGTAGGGGTGATTTGTTTTGGTTTGGCGGTGAGTGGTGGGGCTCAACCAATAAGAGTGGGATCGGTCATCAATCTCACAGGACCATCCTCTTCGTGGGGTCAGTACCATGCCAAAGGTGAGCAGGACTATTTCCGCTATGTCAATGAGGTAAAAGGAGGTATTGCCAATAAAAAAATTGAATTAACGGTTGTCGATCATGCCTACAAAGTCCCTGAGGCAGTTAAATTTACCAAAAAGTTTTGTGAGGAGAAAATGGATATTATCTCCAACTGGGATGCGGGGTCAGGAATCCAGGTAAAGCCAATTCTTCAGGAATACAAAATTCCTGGACTCAATTATTCCACCTTTCAGGCGATTCTCAACCCTCCGATCGATTATGTCTATCTCCCGTTTGGTAGTTATATTTTGGACTCCCAGGCTGTCCTGGAGTATATCAAGGCCATCCATAAGGGGAAAGATGCACCCAAGGTCGGTCTGTTGACCTTTAACAATGCCTATGGGAAGTCGATCCATGAACCGAGCAAAGCATATGCCGCAAAAAACAATGTCAACCTCGTAAGTATAGAAGAGTTCCCTATGGGGACAGTTGATCTGAGCACTGAGGCGCTTCGTCTTAAAGGTAAAGGGGCGGAGTATGTCTTCATGCAATGCCTTCCAGATGCTATTATGACGGCCCTAAAATCTGCTGATCGTGTCAATTTCAACGTGCCTTTCTTTGGAACATGGACCTCCACAGACCCAGATGTCTGGGGGCTTGGAAAAGGTGTGATCCGAGACCGACTCTTCATGCAATTCTGTGGGGTACTCCCTCAGGATAAGACACCTGGAATCGAGATCATGCAGAAATTGTGGGATAGGTATAAGACGGTGAGTAAGTTTGATGCCTCTTACTGGGAAGGTGTTGTCGTTGCCATGATTATGGAAAGGGCCTTCCATCGGGCAAGTGGATTATTCGGGAAGGTTAATGCAGAGACGATCAATAAGGCCTTGGAGACATTCCAGAATGAGGATTTTGGAGGGCTTGTCCCTTATGTTTCCTATAGTAAGACCAACCATGAGGGCTCATTTAAAGCAAGGATTGTTAAGATTAACGAGGACGCTACCTATGCACCCATGTCGAATTTCTTCGTTCCTGGAAAAGGAGAGGTTAAGGTTTTAAAGGCACCCGAAATAAAGAAATAAAATAGCTTTAGCTTTGAAGGGGAAATAGATGAAGGCATTTCGAGGTCAGCCAAGTATCTACACCTCCGCTCAGCTAAGGGACCAGCGGGCTGAGTTGGATGTAAAGAAAGTTTATCTGAACTTTGGGGGTGTGATGGCACTCCATGATGTTGATCTCACTGTTCACACGGGAGAATTGGTAAGCGTCATTGGCCCCAATGGTGCAGGGAAGACGAGTCTCATGAACTGTATTACGGGTTATTACCACCCACAGAAGGGGCAGATCCTATTCAATGGAGAGGAAGTCACAGGCCTACACCCCCATGAGATCACAAAGAAAGGGATTGGAAGGACATATCAGAACATTGAACTTTTTCCGGGAATAACCGTTTTAGCTAATATGCTTTTGGCGCGACACCTCTACTGTGACTATGGTATTGGCAAGGCTGCCCTCTTCTCTTCATCGGTTCGAAAGAAGGAGGTTTATCACCGTCAGGTCTTGGAGGAGCTCATCGATTTTCTGGAGATGCAACCGATCCGTAAGAAACCGGTTGGATCCTTACCTTACGGGTTGCGGAAGAGGGTTGAGCTGGGCCGCGCCTTAGCCTTGGAACCAAAACTTTTAGTACTCGATGAGCCCTTTGCCGGGATGACGCTTGAGGAAAAGGAAGATATGGTCCGTTTTTTACTTGAGTTAAACTCGGCATGGGGCCAAACCATGATTCTGGTTGAACATGATATGTCTGTGGTCATGAGTATCTCGCAGCGAATTATGGTCTTGAATTTCGGAGAAAAGATAGCAGAAGGCACTCCTGAGGTGATTCAAAATCACCCAGAGGTGATCAAGGCCTATCTGGGTGAAACAACCAAATTCTAACCCCCTCTCTACCCTTCTCCCCCTGCCTACCGGCAGGCAGGCTTGAGGGAGAGGGGTAGGGTGAGGGGAGGAGTTGAAACATGGGGTTTAGAAAAATAGAACGCTTCGACCAAGAGACCGTTTCATCCTTAACCCAATATACACTTCCTCAGATATTATTCAAACAGGCAGAAAAATTGGGGGCAGAGAAGATTGCCATTCGGGAAAAGATGTATGGGATATGGCTGGCCTATACCTGGCAGGATTATTTCCGTTATACAAAGAATGTGGCATTAGGTTTTTTAGCCCTTGGTCTCAAGCGGGGTGAAAATATTGGGATCATCACCGACAATCATCCAGAATGGCTCTTCAGTGAATTGGGGGCTCAGGCCATTGGTGCGATCACTGTCAATCTGTTTACCTCCTCGGTTGCCAAAGAGCTGGCGACGATGATGAATCGCTTTCAAGCAACCTTTGTGGTCGTTCAAGATCAGGAACAGGTCGATAAGCTCTTAGAAGTCAAGGAGCAACTTCCTCATGTTCGGAAGGTCATCTATATTGATCCCACGGGTATGAGAACGTATATCAACAACCCATGGTTGATGAGTTTTCAGGAACTCCTCAAAATAGGTGAGAATCTTGATAAAGAGCAGCCTCATTGCTTTGAAGAGGAGTTATGGCAGGGAAAGCCGAATGAGGTTGCCTTAATGATCATGACTTCTGGGACAACAGGGATACCCAAGCTGGCAATGATCTCCCATCAAAGTTTCACTGAGATTGCTAAAAAATGGGTTGAAACTGCCCCCATTGGCGTAGGTGATAATTGGATTTCGATTACTCCCACGGCGTGGATTGTAGACCAGATGTGGGGGGTGGGAGTGTCACCCCTAACAGGGATGGCTATGAACTTTCCTGAAACGTTGGAAACCCAGGCGGAGGATTTCCGGGAAATTGGACCGGTTGTCATCATCACCTCTTCACGATTCTGGGAAGACCTCGCCTCTAAAATTAGAGTGAAGATTGCCGATGCGGGTTGGGTGAAGCGTAAACTTTTTGCCTTGGGCGAAAAGATTGGAGGGGTTCTGGTCGATCACGAGTCTAAAAAGGAACCCGTCCCGACCACCTTACAATTACTTCATAAAATATTCGCAAGGATCGTCTATCGTCCCCTCTTGGATCGAGTGGGCTGTGCACAAATCCGTTCTGCTGTGACAGGTGGACATCCCATCAGCCCGGATGTCATACGGTTCTTCCGGGCAAAAGGGTTAAACCTCAAACATGCTTATGGCCTCACCGAGGGCGGTGGAGTGTTTCAGGTACAGCCCGATCACGAGGTGAAGCCAGAGACCGTTGGCAAACCCTTGCCAAGGACAGAGATCAAGATTGCTGAGGATCAGGAAGTGCTCGTAAGAACACCTTCCTGCTTCGTCGGTTATTACCAAGATCCAGAGGCAACCCAGAAAGCCCTTCGCGATGGCTGGCTTTATACGGGTGATGCAGGCTATATCGATGACGATGGTCACCTCCTGATCATCGGCCGTAAAGAAGAGATCATGCGCACCAAGGGGGGCGAAGCGATTTCCTCGGACTTTATCGAAACGAGGCTAAAATTCAGCCCCTATATCAAAGAGGCAGTGGTCTGGGGTGAAGGCCGTGATTATATTGCAGGTTTTATCAATATTGATTTTGGGAATGTGGGTAATTGGGCAGAGGATCGAATGATTCCATATACAACCTATAATGATCTGTCCCAGCAGCCACCCGTTGAAGAATTGATTCTTGGTGAAGTCCGCCTTGTGAATACACAATTGCCTAAGCCAATGAGGCTTCGTAAAATTATTTTATTATACAAACTCCTCGACGCCGATGATGAAGAACTGACAAGAACAGGGAAGGTGCGAAGAAAATTTGTTTACGAACAATACATCAAATTGATCGAGGCGATGTATAGTGATCAAAAAGAATTAGAGGTGACAGGTAAAGTACGCTACCGGGACGGACAAGTAGGCACCATTGAGACGAAAGTGAAGATCTTGACAGTAGAGTAAAAACTTCATTGCAAAATATAAATTGTAAAATGGAAATTGCAAATTTTATCCATTCTTGCTAACTGATAATTTTGGATTTTGCAATTTTCAATGATCTTTAACCGGGAGGTTTTCATTTATGGAATTTTTTCTTCAACTTTTATTTCAGGGTATATCCATTGGATTTCTCTATGCACTTGCAGCCTTGGGCTTTGTTATGATTTTCAAATCCTCGAGCGTCCTAAATTTCGCCCATGGCGAATTATTGGCAATCGGGGCCTTTATTTTCCTTGTCTTAGCTGCTTGGGCCAAGTTGCCCATCCCTGTCGCCTTTTTGCTTACACTGATAGGAAGCTTCGCGATGGGGTTTATTATTGAACGCCTCTTCCTTCGTCCCCTGATCGGGGAAGCCCTCATCGAGGTCATCATGCTGACGGTTGGATTGGCCGCTATGTTCAAGGGATTGATGCTCTTCATCTTCGGTGGAAATTTACACAGCTATCCAGAATTCCTTCCCAAAAATCTTACAATCCAGTTGGGTACCATCAATATTCCACCGGTCTATGTGGCCACGTTTATTATCGGTCTGATTTTCCTTGTGATCTTTGGATTGTTCTTCAAATACTCCTCTCAGGGAATTTATATGAGGTCCGTGGCGGACAACCAGCCTGCTGCTCTCTCCTTAGGGGTTCACGTGAGAAGGGTCTTTGCCCTTTCTTGGGCCATTGCAGCCCTGGTTTGTGGGATGAGCGGGATTATTCTGGGTATTATTAACGGAATCAATGTCCACAACCTTAGCCACATAGGTCTCAAGGTCTTTCCAGTTGTTATCTTAGGAGGGCTGGAGAGCATTGGTGGAGCCATTATCGGTGGAATCATCATCGGAATGCTTGAAACCTTTACGGGTGGATATGTCTCCACTTCACTTCGGGAAGTAGTCCCTTATATTGTCCTTGTTCTCATCCTATTGGTTAAGCCGTACGGACTTTTTGGCCTGGTTGAAATCGAGCGTGTGTAGAAAAGAAAGATAGGGAGATGAGGTGATGGGGAGATAGGGGGAACAAGATAGAGATAAAGAGAAAGTGATGGGGAGAAGGGGAGATAGGGAGATGAAAGAACGATGAACGTTAGACGATGAACGTTAGACGATGAACGTTAGACGATGAACCATAAACAAACCGTTCAACGTTCATCGTTCATGGTTCATAGTTATAGTAAAGCGATTGGAGGGAGAATGCGAAACTTGAAATTTCATCCCTGTGGAAAATTTAATGAACGGTATGACGAAGAATTGACCATCTTTGGGACAGATTTTGGTAGGCTATGGATGTGGATCGGACTTTTCCTCCTTTTTGTAATTATCCCCCTCATTAGCAGTCATTATGTCCTGTATGTGGTCAACCACATCGGAATCGCGGCGATTGCTGCCATTGGGCTCAATATTCTCATTGGATTTACCGGTCAGATCTCTCTGGGACATGGTGCTTTTTTCGGAGTAGGGGCCTATTCCGCTGCCATTCTTGCAACCGCTGTAGGGTTTCCTTTTTGGCTTTCCGTTCTTTCAGCAGGCCTGATTACCGCCCTCGTGGGAATGATTTTCGGAATTCCCTCAGTTCGCCTCAAACATCTTTATCTCACCATTGCCACGCTGGCAGGTCAGTTCATTATTCAATACCTCTTGGTGACTTGGGTGAGCCTTACCAAGGGAGCTGAAGGCATCTTCCTTCCTCGTGCGACCCTCTTTGGACTCGATCTTAAGACCGATCGCGCTTTCTTCTATGTGATCTTTATCTGTTTCGTCGTCATGACCTGGATGGCTGTTAACCTAATTCGAACACGGTATGGCCGTGCGTTTATTGCTATCCGCGATAATGACCGAGCAGCAGAGGGCATGGGCATTCCTATTTTTAAATACAAACTCCTCTCTTTTGCCATCAGTTCTTTCTATGCCGGGTTTGCTGGAGGCCTGGCGGCTTATTATATCGGCAGTATCACCCCAGAGCCATATACCCTCTTCCTCTCTGTAGAATATATTGCGATGATCATCATCGGAGGTCTGGGGAGTATCCCTGGCGCTGTGTTCGGTGCTATATTCATAACTGTTTTAAATGAGGTATTAAGTGGAGCAACGCAATTCTTTATGAATATCGGTTCACTCAGCAAGATTGCCCTCCAGATCGCACCTCTTCGTGAGTTCATCTTTGGATTGGCCATTGTGCTCTTCATTATTTTTGAGCCCAAGGGACTGGCAGAGGTGTGGCGCATCATCCGGTCCGGCTTTAGACTCTGGCCATTTTCATATTAGGAATGATTACACAGATTCAAAAAGAAGATTACACAGATAGCCCGGAAAACTGATTCACTCTGGGAATACACCCTACTATTCTACGAGGGAGTTATGGAAGACAATATTTTACTTCAAGTCAATAATATCAGTGTCGTTTACTCGGATGTCATCCAAGTACTCAAGGGAGTCTCTCTCCTCGTTAAGAAACAACAGATTGTCTCGCTACTCGGTAGCAATGGGGCAGGGAAGACGACCACTTTGAAGGCCATTTCAGGATTGCTCAAACCGGAGAACGGTAAGGTGACGGAAGGCTCCATTGAATATGAAGGCAAGGGAATTCATAATTCATCTCCGGAAACCATTACCCGCCTTGGAATCATTCAGGTCCTGGAAGGTCGTCAGCCCTTTAAATATCTGACCGTAGAAGAAAACCTCAGGGTGGGGACAGCTACCCGTTGGGGGAAGCCCTATAAGAAAGATCTCGAATTGGTCTACCATTACTTTGAGCCTTTGGTAGCTCGAAAGAACAGGTTGGCTGGATACTGCAGTGGTGGGGAATTACAGATGCTCGTTATGGGGCGAGCCCTGATGGCCCATCCCCAACTATTGCTATTAGACGAACCCTCATTGGGTTTGGCACCCTTTCTGGTGAGAGAAATTTTTGAAATCGTGAAAAGGATCAATGGAGAACAGAAGACCACCATCATGCTGGTTGAACAGAATGCCAATATGGCACTCCTGATCGCCCACTATGGGTATGTCATGGAGAACGGTAAGATTGTGATGGAAGAGGCCGCTGCCAATCTAAGGGAAAATCCGGATGTGAAGGAATTTTACCTTGGCACGGCATCCTCAGGTGCGCTCAAGTCATATAAAGATGTTAAGTCCTACAAACGGCGTAAACGCTGGCTATAGCCAGCATAGGGCATAGAGCAGAGGGCATAGCGAAAAAGGATTTAATGCTATGCTCTTTGTGTTTACAAGAGAATTGATAGTACTCTTATTTATTCATTTTTTTACGAGTCAAGAGACACGGACACGAGTCACGTTTTTATGAGGAAGGTTTCTATGGGAACTTTAGACATTCATATAGGAGAAATGTTAGCAAGAAATGCAAGATTGTATCCAAACGATGTGGCTCTGATTGAAAGAATACCCAGCGAGAATAAGAGAACGGAGATCACATGGAAACAGTTTGATGAACTGGCCAACCGATTTGCAAATATCCTTATACAAAAAGGGATAAAAAAAGGGGATAAAGTCGTCCACCTCATGATGAACTCGACCGATTGGCTGGTTGCCTATTTCGGGATCATCCGCATTGGGGCATGGGCAGTCCCTCTCAATTTTCGTTTTTCGGGTAATGATATTAAATATTGTTGTGATGTAGCCGAACCTCAATGTATCGTTTTTGGTGAGGAGTTTATCGATCGTATCAATGCAATAAAGGATAACCTGCTTACTGTAAAGCACTACATATTCGTTGGAAAAGAGACTCCAAGTTATGCGGAACGATTTGATAGATTACTTGAAAAGGCCTCTTCAAATCCCCCCAACATTCAAATTATTTACGACGACCCATGCGGCCTCTATTTCACCTCTGGCACCACGGGTACACCCAAACCTATCCTTTTAACCCATAAAAACATGATGTGTGCCTGTATTACAGAAAATGCCCATCATTATCAGACCAGAAGGGATAATTTTATCCTGATCCCTCCGCTTTATCATACCGGAGCAAAGATGCATTGGTTCGGAAGCTTCTTGGTGGGTGGACGCGCTGTCATCCTAAAAGGGATTTCACCCGAATGGGTTCTTGAAGCAGTCAGTGAAGAGAAGGGTACGATCGTTTGGCTTCTTGTCCCATGGGCTCAGGACATACTTCTAAAGCTTGATAGTGGAGAGATTAAATTAAAAGACTATGAGCTCAGTCAATGGAGGCTCATGCATATTGGTGCACAGCCGGTCCCTCCATCACTGGTCAAACATTGGAAAGAGTACTTTCCAAATATGGCCTATGATACCAATTATGGTTTGAGCGAATCAACTGGTCCGGGCTGTGTCCACCTTGGGATAGAAAATGAACATAAGGTTGGAGCGATTGGACTTCCGGGGTTCAACTGGGAAACCCGGATTGTGAATGAGGGAGGAAATACAGTCAAACAGGGAGAAGTGGGAGAGCTAACTGTCCGTGGCGATGGGGTGATGAGAGAATACTATAAGAATCCAGAGGCGACAGCCAAAGCCCTTAGGAATGGATGGTTATACACAGGGGATATGGCAAAACAGGATGAAGATGGTTTTATCTTTCTGGTTGATAGAAAAAAGGACCTCATTATTTGTGGGGGGGAAAATGTGTTTCCGGTAGAGGTGGAAGACTTCCTTCATACCCTTCCAGGCGTAAAGGATGTGGCGGCCATTGGCTACCCCGATGAACGTTTAGGTGAAGTGGTCACCGTTGTCATTGATGTCGTTCCAGGTAAAGTACTTACAGAAGAGGATGTCGTAAAATATTGCGAGAAATTGGCAAAGTATAAGAGACCTCGGAGGGTTTTCTTCGGTGAGGTTCCTCGCAATCCAACAGGGAAAATAGAAAAACCAAAACTCAGAAAGAAATATATGGGGATAGAAGAATCCTTTAAGGTGTAATAATCCCCCTTCTCCACTTGTTGGTGACCTTCATTTTCTCCGGCCAGTCGGAATCTGCATGGTCCGGTAGTTGTCCTCAATCACATACCATCCCATGTGCTCCCAGAAACGACGTCCCCAAACGTTTTCATCCAAGACAAATGTGTTACATTTCTAGATGCCCTGGTTCGCAAGGCTCGAAAGACACTTGTTCAGAAGCGCTCGGGCGATGCCTTGGTCTCTGAGCTCACGCTTGGCCGCAAGATGACGTAGGATGCCTCTTCTCCCCTCATGACCACAAAGCACTGTGCCGACGATCCGGTCGTCGCTGCAGGCGACGAAGCAGTGCCCCTGATTCCGCCTCAGGTAGATTTCAATATCCTCTCGACTATCGGACTCCTCAAGGGTCAGACCTTCGGTCTGCTCCCAAAGACGATAAACATCCTCGTAGTCATCAATTCTCATTTCGCGAATCATGTAATGTGGTTCATCTTCTGTGTCACAAACATTCTTTTTTATATTATTGTAACAATTTTTGGAAATGGGTTGCCCAACGAAAAAATCTGTACTTTTTTGTTGGGTATGTCAAACAATGCCCTTATTCCAGCAGTAATGAGATTGGCAAGATCGGTTTTTTATCAAAATATGCCAGAATACCCCCCAGCTCTGCTGGGGGGATGAATGGCCTACCCTCTCCCCTGGGGGGAGAGGGTTAGGGTGAGGGGGAAATGATCTAATCATCACCCCCACCTTAATCCTCCCCCCATCCCCGCCACAATTCAGCGGGATCTTCGACAAGGGGGAAGAAAGTTTTTTAGAGAATTAGATGCCCCACAGCTCTGCTGCGGGGTACTTCACTCCAGTTTGAGGAGGGTTGGGATTTGTGTTATTTATACAAACGAATAGTACAAATGATACCGAATTTGACGAATGATATTGAATCTCGTTAGGAAATTCGATTAATTCGCTGTCATTTGTTTCATTCGCTTGGAGGTAAGATGGTTTTTGTGTTGGGTATCGATATTGGTTCAGCCTCATCAAAAGGAATTGCCCTGGGGGGTTACCTCCATGATAGGGAAACTTTGGGTTCTTTTGAATGTCCCTCTGGAGGAGATTTCAAGCTGACAGCCGAGAGGATTAAGAATGAGCTCCTTTGCCAGGCTGGGTTATCAGCAGGTGATATTTCACGGACCGTTGCTGCTGGATACGGATCGAAATTGGTGACCTTCGCCGACGAAGTGAAACTTGATATTGTCTGCCATGCTAAGGGCGTTTCTTCTCTTCTCCCCTCTGTGAGGACCGTCATTGACGTAGGGGATCTTTATACGAAGGTCCTCCGCATCGACGGTAAAGGGAGTATGCACAATTTTTTGTTGAGCGGAAAGTGTGCCGGAGGCAGCGGCAGAATTCTACAGGTCATTGCCAAGGTTCTTCAGGTCAAGGTGGAGGAGATAGGTGAGCTGTCTTTAAAATCAAAAAAGAGAGTCGAGTTTAACACCGGATGTGCTGTTTTTTCGGAGTCGGAGGCGATCTCCCGACTCTCCCAAGAAGTCACAAAGGAAGACCTTCTGGCAGGCATACATAGAGCTCTTGCGGCCCAGATCAACAGTTTGGCTGAGAGAATGGGGGTTGAAGAGGATGTGGCCATGGTGGGTGGGGGTGCGAGAGATGTGGCCCTCGTCCAAGCCTTAAAGAAGATCAGAGGTCAGGATATCATGGTACCGCCAAGGCCACATTTGACAGCTGCCTTGGGTGCTGCGATTATCGCCATGGAACACTTAGCAGTCTGCTGAAAAACGCCCATCTGCTGCGTTCCCCTCATCCTTCGTCGTTGCGGCGTACGGCCAAGTACGCCTCACTCCTCAGGATTTCGGGAGCCTTGCATCTGGGCATTTTTGACCAGCCTGAAAAAGCACTTTTTCATCCTAACCGTTGAGACAAAAAGATTGAAACCTAATGCCAAATCATGTATATTCACCTTGGAAGGACGTTTCTGAAAAGGAGAAGGTCAATGAATGAAAGACAGGGCAACATTTTAAACACGGTAGAAAGGTATTATAAGGAATATGGGCTCAGGGCAAGGGAGCTGAAAGACGAAGGGAAGAAGTTGATCGGCTATGTCTGTTCCTTTGTTCCTTTGGAAATCATTACCGCAGCCGAGTGTATCCCTATTCGGGTGAGAGGAAATGTCCATGAACCCATTACAACGGGGGATACCCTCCTGGAAACCATCGTATGCCCCTATTACCGCAGTGTTTTCGACCTCTCGGTAAAAGGAAAATACGACTTTCTCTCCGGTATGGTGATCCCTCACGGTTGTGATAGCATGGTGCGAAGCTACAGTGCTTGGAGTTATTCTCTGCCCTATTCCTATTTTCACTTTGTCAACATTCCTACTGTCTGTGACGCATCCTCCTTTGAATTCTTTAATGCGGAGTTAAACAATTTCAGGAAAAGCCTGGGGAAATTTGCTGGGAAAGAGATCACCGATGAGGATCTGGCTAAGGCGATTCGAATCCATAATGAAAACAGGGACAAAGTAAGAGACCTTTATGAATTCAGAAAGGCGGATCCACCCATCATCTCTGGAACAGAATTGACGATGGTACTAACTGTCGGATCAAGCTTACCCATTGGCGAGGCCAATGTTTTATTTGACCAGATTTTAGCAGAAATTGGAAAAAGAGAGAAATCCCCAATCAAGAAAGGTCCCCGAATATTTATTGACGGCGCCTGTCTCGACAACATTGAACTCATCAAGCTCGTGGAAGAGATCGGAGGCAATGTGGTGGCCGATAGCCTATGCAACGGAGCCAGGGATTACTTCCCCCGTACGGACGTTGGCGGAGATCCGATCAATGCACTGGCTCGTCGATATCTGGATAAGATCAATTGTCCCAAGACATACAGGGGAAACAAAACAGGCACCTTTGAGGGAGATATTGCGTCCCGATTCGGTGACATCGGAGCCTATGCCAAGGAATTCAAAGTGGATGGTGCCATCCTGTATGTCTATAAATATTGTGATCCCTTCGGCTTCGAGGTTCCCGCACGAAAAGCCTACTATAAGTCGATCGATGTCCCACTTCTTCATCTGGAGGATGTCTATTCTGCGGGTACGATTGGTCAACTCAGAACGAGGATTCAGGCTTTTCTAGAAATGATCGGCTAAGGGCATGCGAAGCACCAAATACGAAGCACCAAATTACAAATAAGCTTCAATGACCAAAATTCAAATTTTCAGACAAAAGCGTTTGGCTCATTTAGAATTGGAGATTGGGATTTATTTGGGATTTGGGATTTGATATTTGGAATTTGTTGGTGCAAATACTGATTTAGACTGCGTCTGGTTGGGGGTTCTAAAACAAGGAGGTTTCAATAATGACTGAGGAAAAAAAAGAGGCAAAACCAAAAAAGAGGATGACGGCAACCCAAGCGGCTGCTTCCATCGGCCCCATGGTCAAGGAATTTATTACGGGTGCGATCCGGGCGCGGGCAGAGGGAAAACAAAAAATAGCCTATACGTTTATCGTCTGCCATCATGAAGAGATCTTCCGGGCCATGGATGTGCTGCCTGTGTGGACAGAGAATTTTGCCGGGATTTGCGGGGCAAAGAGAGATGCGGAAAGATTCCTTCAAAGGGCGGAATCACTGGGCCTTTCCCGCTCCTTATGCACCTATGCCCTTTGCGGAATTGGTTTTGACCAATGGAGAGAAGAATTGGGTCAAATGCCGCCCGATGCTCCATGGGGCGGACAGGCAAGGCCTGACTTCATGATCTCCAGCGGACAGATCCTCTGTGACCCGCGATCCAAGTGGTACCAGGCCTCTCAGCAATTTATGCCGGATGTTCCCATCTTCAATATCGACCTCCCCTATCCTCTGTTTCAGAGGGACCGGGATCACAGGGAGGTTTGGGACTATTACCACAAGTATATCGTCAAGCAATTACGTGGACTGGTGGCATTCCTCGAAGAACAGACCGGAAAGAAGATGGATTACGATCGCCTAAGGGAGTTGGTTGATCTCAGCGATCGGACCTGGAACCTGATCGAGGAGACCTATGACCTTCGAAAGGCCGTACCTTGCCCCATGGGAACGGGTGATGCGATGAATACCATGGTACCAATAAACTTTATGATGGCCACCCAGACGGCTTACGATTTCTTCGTGGGCCTCAAGAAGGAATTAGAGGAAAAGATCGCCAAGGGAGAAGGAGAGGTTCAGGAAGAGAAGTACAGACTCATGTGGGGAGGCGGATTGCCCGCATGGTTTGCGTTGACGGATTTCAATTACTTTAACAGTAAGGGGGTTTCATTCCCTGTGGAGACAACCTATCGAATGGTGGCCCCTCTCAACCAGATGAATATTCCCGAAACCAAGGATCCGATCGAACACCTGGCATGGAGATGGCTCGGATACTGGACCTTCTGGTATGATAAGGCTAAGAAGCGGCCGGGATCAGAGCCTGATGTGGAACGGTTGATCAACAGGATCGAAGAATACAAGATTGATGGAGTGGTCATGCACGAAGCCTTTTCGTGTCGAACCTGGCATGTAGGCCTCATCTGGCAGTTACATCAACTGGCAAAAATATACAAACCCATCCCTGTGTTTGTGATTGGGAGAGACGGAAAGAAGGAAAAGGTTTACAGAGAAATTCCATCCCTCATATTGGAAAGTGACATCATCGATATTACATCGTACTCAGAGGTGGATACAAGAAACAAGATCGACGCCTTCATCGAAACCCTGGAATCCATTCGATTAAACAAAGCAGCCTAATCCTTCGGAAGGTTAAGGTCAAGGTTTAGGTTGAGATTCTGAAGTGAATTCTTTCTTTCCTTAGCCTTAACCTCAGCCTTAACCTTTGAGAGATACTATTGACCTCATATTTTGCAGGCATTGATGTCGGTTCCACGATGACAAAGGCGTTGATCCTGAATGAAGGGATCATCACTTCGATTATTGGACCTACAGGTCCGGAGCAGCGTCGGTTAGCCAATAAGGTAATGGAAGAGGCGCTGAAGAAAGCTGATCTCTCTTTCCGAGCGATCACCTACATTGTCTCTACCGGTTACGGGAGAATTAACGTCCCTTTTGCCGATAAGCAGTTCACAGAAATCACCTGCCATGCCAAAGGTATCGTCCGTCTTTTCCCTAAGGCCAAGACCATTATTGATATCGGGGGGCAGGATATTAAGGCAATGAAAATAGACGCTACCGGCAAGACCACCGATTTTGTAATGAATGATAAGTGTGCGGCTGGTAGTGGTCGATTCATAGAAGTGATTGCGGATACCCTTGGGGTCCCATTGGATAAAGTTGGCGACTTATCTCTGCAAAGCAAGAATCCTGCAAAGATCAGCAACATCTGTACCATATGGGCACAGCAGGAGGTAGCAGCCAGTTTGGCAGAAGGTATACCCATTTCCGACCTTCTTGCAGGGGTCCATAAATCCCTCGCAGACAGGATAAGCAGAATGGTCAATCGGCTAAAGGTGGAGGAGGCCGTCATTGTGACGGGTGGAGGTGGTAAAAATAAAGGTCTGCTGAAAGCACTTTCCGAACAATTGGGCCATGAGATTCGAGTACCCGAGGAGCCCTTGATCACCGGAGCCCTCGGGGCTGCCTTGCTGGGAAAGGAGATTGTGGAACAAGCCCATCAGAATAATACCCCGCTTGAAAGAAAAGAACGAATCTTAGAAGAAATTGAGATCCTATAATACAGACCAACGAATCTGAGACCTTTGTCTCCCGTCATTCTGAGCGTAGCGAAGAATCTCAATAGGTGACTCAAGGTGAACTCTGTGAAGAATCTCATTCAGATCTTTCGGGTGTTGCCCTCAGGATGACCCCCTTTAATGTTTTTTTGGGGTCATTTTTTTCTTGACAAATGATGAATATTTGTTAAACTTTCGCAGTCTAAAAAAGGGAAGAGAGATGATCCAAAAATTAGTTGAAAGGGGGTGAAACAGTAATGAAAAAAGGGCTGATCAGCATTGGGATCATTGCAGGGTTCTTGCTCTCCATCATGATAGCGAGCGGCGTTTTTGCAAAGGATGTGGTCGAATATAATCCTTCCTATGGAAAGGTGACATTTGCACATAAGAAGCATGCCGAGACCGTGAAGATTGATTGCATGAAATGTCATCACACCTGGAAGAAAGGCGAGACCACTGGCAAAGTTTGCAAAGACTGCCATAAGGCCAAGGCAGAAGGAAAGGCTATTTCTGCAAAGGACGCCTATCATAAGGACTGCAAAGGCTGCCATGAGGAGGCAAAGAAGGCCAATAAACCTGCAGGTCCAACAGGGTGCACTCAGTGCCATGTGAAGGCACCTGCTAAGAAGTAGACCAAATTCTCTTCAGAACTAGATAAAAAGGGGTAGTTTCTCTCTGGGAACTACCCCTTTTTGCTTGACAGCAGACGATTGTTTATGTTAAATATTTCAATCACTTCCCTGTCTGCCAATAGGCAGGAACGAGAAGGGGGAATACTTCCTAACGAATAACAGCCCTATGCAAGAGTTGAATGTCAAGGCCAGCGGAAAAGAGAAGGGATTCGTTCCTATCCTCCTTGACCTTTTCCGTTCGGTTAAACTTACTATTTCTCTCCTCATTCTCCTCGCCATCCTTTCGATCCTCGGCACATTGATCAAGCAAAATGCAACCAGTTCGGAATATGTCCAACGATACGGGGTTGGCCTCTATGAGGTATTGAATTTTTTCAACCTCTTCGACATGTACCATTCATGGTGGTTCAGCGCGATCCTCCTCCTTTTGGTGATCAATTTGATTGCTTGCTCCCTCCATCGACTTCCAGGGATCGTGAGTCAAATCTCCCGTGGCTCCGGCTCAGAAGAATTGAAAGATGCGATGCTCAAGAGTCTTCCATATGTGGAAAGGATTCAAATTTCAAGTCCTGTAAAGAGGGAAGATGAAATCCGGTCCTATTTGAGGAGAGGGTTCAAGAACCCAAAAAGGATCGAGACAGAATCAGCCGTCACCCTCTATTCTGAAAAGGGAAGATTCTCGAGATTGGGGGTGCCCATTACCCATCTGAGCATTCTCGTCATCCTGATCGGTGGACTGATAGGTTCCCTTTATGGTTTTAAGGGATTTGTCAATATCCTGGAAGGGGAGGCAGTGGATCGCATTTATTTGAGGATGAAAGATGAGGAGATCCCAAAACCAATTGACTTTTCTGTGCGCTGTGATGATTTTAAAATCACGTATTACGACCTTCAACGCTCGGAGAAGCTTGTCAAGGAGTATACGAGCCTCCTCACGATTCTTGAAAATGGAAAAGAGGTTTTGAGGAAGACCGTAGTGGTCAATCATCCCCTGCATTACAAGGGATTGGCTTTCTACCAGTCGAGTTACGGGACCCTTAACGATGTCACCTTGGGGATTCAATGGAAAGATAAAAAGGAGAAAAGCCTTTTGAAGACGCTTGAAGGAGAGACCGTTCCGATTCCAAATTCCAACACCTTTCTTCGAGTGCTGAAATATGCCCCCCAAATTCATAACTTTGGGGAAGGGGTTCAGGTGGTCCTCTTGAAGCCCAACCGGGAGCCCCGAGCCTACTGGGTATTGAAAGGCTTCCCGCAATTCGGCCAGCCGAGGGATGATGAGTTTGTCCTCACTTTTGAAGGAGTTTTATCCAGAGAGTTTACAGTGCTTCAGGTGACGAAGGACCCGGGAGTCTGGGTCGTCTGGGCAGGATGCGCTCTGATGGTCTTAGGTCTCATCGTCTCCTTCTTCTTTTCTCATCAAAGGGTGTGGGTCAGAATGGCAAAGGGCTCGGGAGGAGAGATGGTTTTGGCTGGATCCGCAAGCAAGAACCGGATCGGTTTCGAAAAGACATTTGGCCAATTAGTGGATGAAGTCCGGAAAAAAAGTTCGGAGTTCGGAGTTCGGAGTTAAGAGTCATCAATTTTCTAAAAAACCACGAATCACCAACACGAGTCACGAATCACGGAGAGTAGTTGGAAAAAGTCCGTTCTATTGTGATCACGGGTTATGGTACCAATTGTGAAATGGAAATGGCCTATGCCTGCCTTTTAGGAGGCTCGGAGGTCGTCGATATCGTCCACATCAACGAGTTGATCAATGGGGAGAAACGGCTCGATGACTACCATTTCCTGAATCTGCCAGGCGGTTTTTTGGATGGGGATGATTTGGGCGCAGCAAAGGCCGGAGCAAATCGTATCCAATATGCGAAGATATCGGGAAAGTCAGAAAGGCTTTATGATCAGCTTCTTCGTTTTATCCAGGCGGGGAAATTGATCTTGGGGGTTTGTAATGGGTTCCAATTGATGGTAAAGTTAGGGCTTATTCCGAACCTTGATAGCAATGACGCACGTCAGGAGGTCACCCTTACTTTCAATGACTCTGGAAGGTTTGAGGACCGATGGGTCTATCTAAGAATCAATCAAGACTCTCCATGCCTTTTTACAAAGGGGATGAAAGGTGTTTACCTTCCTGTCCGCCATGGGGAAGGGAAGTTCATTCCCAAGGATGAGGCGGTTCAGGGGGAGTTGAAGAAAAGGGGGTTGGTTGCTCTTCAATATTCGAACGAAGCGTTTTATGAGCCTGTCATGGAATATCCTCTCAACCCAAATGGTTCGATCGATGCCGTGGCTGGAATCTGTGACAGGACAGGACGACTTCTGGGGATGATGCCTCACCCAGAGGCCTACCTCCATCGAACCAATCATCCCAGATGGACTCGAGAGGAGTTGCCGGAAGAGGGAATGGGTGTTCTCTTTTTTAGAAATGCGGTGGGATATATTCGAAACCATTTACTTTAACCTTTCACCCCACCCTCTCTCCCCGGGAAAGAGGGGAAAGGTGAGGAAGAGGAGGGAGGAAATATGAACAAAGCCGAACTCATTACGAAGGTCTCAGAGAAGGCGAACGTGACACAGAAGGTAGCAAAGGTCATTGTCGATACCCTTTTCGATGGAATGAAGGAGAGCCTGGAGAAGGGGGAACGGATTGAGATCAGAGGATTTGGAAGCTTTATGGTGAGAAGTTACGGGGGTTACAAAGGCCGAAACCCCAAGACGGGAGAGATCGTGGATGTCCCTCCTAAGAAGCTCCCTTTCTTCAAGGTTGGAAAGGAATTGAAAGAGATAGTGAACACCGGAGGAGCCTAAAGGATTATTACCGATTGAAAATTGTAAATTGCAAAATGAAAAATGCAAAAGCGTGAGGATGAAGCTTAAAAAATTTAGCCATTTGCAATTTAGAGTTTACATTTTGCAATGAAGTCCAGCCATTTTAAAATGGCTGAAATAGGGTTTATAGGTTCTTCCAGTATCGCCTTTGAATCTCTTTCAATTGAAGGATTAATCGTTCGATTCTGGGATAATTGGTTTTCTCTTTTTCCAGCGTGTCTTCTTTTTCAAGAGGGGAGACCTGAGCGAGTTCTTTTAGAATAGCTTTCACAGACCGACTCTGCCCAGAGACATCATAGCCCCCCTCCAGGGTGATCGCCAGTTTTCCCTGAGCGGTGGCCCTGGCAATTTCCATCAGAATTTGGGTCATTCTTGAAAACCCTTTCTCTGTCACCTCCATCCCACCGAGGGGATCATCATAGTGGATATCAAACCCGGCTGAAACCAGGATCAACTGGGGTTGGTATTCCAAGGCAATGGGCTTGAGGATTTTTTCAAAGATATTTCCATATTCCGCATCACTGACTCCGGTCGTTAGAGGGACGTTCACGTTGTATCCTTCTCCCTTCCCTTTGCCCACCTCCGTCGCCGCCCCGGACCCTGGATAGAAGAATCCATAGCGATGGGTTGAAAAGTAGAGGACCTTTGGATCTTCGTAGAAGGAATGTTGGGTGCCGTTCCCATGATGGACATCCCAATCCACGATGAGAATCTTCTGAAGGGAGAAATTTTGGATGGCGTATTGGGCACCGATGGCCACATTATTAAAGAGACAAAAACCCATTGCCTTGTCTCGTTCCGCATGATGGCCGGGAGGTCTCACCAGTGCAAATCCATTATCAAGTTTTCCCTCCATGACACTCTTGATCAACTCGAGAAGACCTCCAGCAGCCAGTAGAGCAGTTTCGTGGGATTTAGCGCAGGTAGAGGTATCCATATCGAGTCGGTAGTAGGGCTTGCCTGCCGTTGACGCGACCAGATCAATATAGGCAGGAGAATGGATCGTCTCCAATTCAGCTCGAGTGGCTGCTCGAGGGGGCACCCCTTCGAGATGATCTTTCATCTCTGCTTCTTCGAGCATCTTGTAGATGACTCTTAATCTTTCCGGGCTTTCCGGATGGCCAGGGTCCATCTCATGGTCCATATAACGATCATCCTTCACAATGCCTGTTCGGTTCATCTGACCTCCTCCGGCTTTCAGATTTAAAAAACATGCTATGCGCTCTGCGCATAGCGACAATAACTGTCATCTTTATTCTAACCCTTTGAACAAATACCTCAAAGGCATCTCAAAGATACAAATCCAGCCTATCTTTTTTGTCCAACCTTGTCAAGGAACAGGGGAGTTTTTCTTGACTTTTCTTCAGGAGACTGAATAAAATGAGAAATGGTGAGGAGGTTCCACTTATGGCCATCACATTTTTAAAGGTAAAGGTGATTAACCCGGAACGGCCGAAAAAGATGAGAGAGTGTGAGTTTCTCGTTGACTCTGGTGCAGTGTATTCTGTTGTACCACAGAATGTGTTAAAGGGTCTTGGTATAAAGCATAGTTCTTTTCAGGAATTTATTCTCGCCAATGGAGAAATCATCAAAAGGCCTATTGGAAACGCTTACTTTGAATATGAAGGGAAGATCAGAGCAGCGCCTGTTGTGTTTGGAGACAAGGGAATATTTTTATTAGGTGCGACGACCCTCGAGGCATTTGGGATGATCTTAGATCCTATCCGTAGAGAATTAAAGCCTCTTCCCATGGTCCTGATGAAGGAAGCATAAACTAAGATTTAATAAAAAATCTCACTGGAAAAGTAGTCTGTTAATAGAAAATGGATTTTAGAAAGCTCGAAGATCTTCTAAAAAATGTAAGGTCAGGAAAAACCTCCATTCAAGAAGCCATGGCCCAATTGAAATCACTTCCTTTCGAAGATCTGGGCTATGCCCGGATTGACCACCATCGAAGCCTGCGAAAAGGTTTTCCAGAGGTGATCTGGGGGGAAGGAAAGACCTCTGGCCAAATTTTATCAATCATGAAACAGTTAAAGAGAAAGGGCCAGAACATCCTCATCACGCGTTTGGAAGAGAAAAAAGCTAAAGCGATACAAAAGATTTTTTCAAAGAGCCGATACTATCCTCAATCAAAGGTCCTGACCTACCTCACCCATCCAGTGAAATCTGAAGGGAAGGGAACGATTCTGGTCGTCACCGCAGGGACGACGGACATCCCTGTGGCTGAGGAAGCCGCCGTCACATCTCAATTTATGGGGAATCGCGTCGAGACCCTTTATGATGTCGGGGTAGCAGGGATTCATCGGCTTCTTTCCGAAAGGGAGAGATTAGAAGCAGCCCGCGTCCTCATCGTCGTGGCAGGGATGGAAGGGGCCTTACCCAGCGTCATAGGTGGTTTGGTGGATAGGCCGGTGATTGCTGTTCCCACCAGTGTCGGATATGGGACAAGTTTTGGAGGAATTACTGCGCTATTGGCTATGTTGAATTCATGCGCCTCAGGTGTGGCAGTGGTCAACATTGATAATGGGTTTGGAGCTGGCTATATGGCCAGCCTGATAAATCGAATGTGAACCCTGTCCCCTCTCCCTATCCATCTCCCCTGAGGGGAGAGGGCGCCGCCGTCCAGAGCCGGACTTTGGCGCCGGACGGGAAGGGTGAGGGAGGTCTAACGGGGTAAAAGGGAATAGATGTCATGAATTGGATCAAGTTAATCAATGAAGCAATCCCTTTCTTTCTTCTCATTGGTTTGGGCTTTGTCCTTTACCGGGGACTCAAAATAAACCAGTCGCTCCTCTCAGAACGAGAGGAGTTGTTAAAACGTTATCTTCTGTTTCGAGGAGATAGGCAGGTCCGTTTGAAGATTTACGGAAGGGATGAGAAGATATATATGGACCTTCTCAAAAACATTTCGAGTAGTTGGAAGAACTTCAAGAAGGCCTATGATGAATGCCTCCTTTCCCTGGCTCAAAATACTTCAAAGACCAAACGCTTTTTACAACTCATCACCCTGGGCCTTTTGATTAACACGGGGAGGCTTTTCATAGAGGATTACTACTTTTATGGTTTGGAGGCCCACTTTTTTTATACTACGGCAGGAGAGCTCTCCAGTTATGTTCTGGTGTTCCTCAGTTTCTTTTTATTGAGAAATCAGACCTATAAATTTCTTACCTTGAAAGGGGAGGTCGTGAAGATGGATCGGGAGATCCTCTTCTTCCCGAACAATATGGAGGCCCAGGAAGAACATGAGGGTCTTTATAATGAATTTGATCCTCTCGAGGTAAGAGGAGGAGAAGATGGGAAAGAAGATCAGAATTCTCGTGAGTGACCTAAAGATCGAAGCCGAACTGAACGAATCAAAGACCGCTCAATTGATCTGGGAAGTCCTGCCCATTGAGGCGAAGGCCAATACCTGGGGTGAAGAGATCTATTTTGGCATCCCCGTCAAGACTGGCATCGAAGAGGGGGCAAGGGAAGTCGTCTCCTCGGGAGAACTGGGCTATTGGCCCACAGGGCATGCCTTCTGTATTTTCTTCGGTCCCACCCCAGCAAGCCGGGGTGATGAGATTCGGGCCGCCAGTGCGGTCAATGTGATCGGGAAGGTCTCCTCCGACCCCAAAGTTTTCAGAAAAGTCAGAGATGGGGAGAAGGTTACTCTCGAAAAGGCCTAAGGTCAAGAACCGAATTACAAATGTCAAAGTTCAAATGTCAAATAAATCTCAAATGAGATAATGTCAAAGTATGAAATCTGTTTTTATTATTATTTGAGCTTCGAAATTTGAAATTGTTTTTGTTTGATTTGGACTTTGAGCTTTGACATTTGACATTAGTCTGATACTCGTCCCCCCAAACAGTAATGCCTCCAGGATCTCACCGCCGTATCGATTCTTTCGGAAGAGTTGCTCCTTGCTACGATGCCGTTCTCGATCTCATTACCTTTGGAATGTACGCCCGGTTTCTGAGGCGGGCGGTTGAGATTCTCGCTCCCAGAAAGGGAGAGAGGATTCTGGACCTCTGTTCAGGAACAGGAAGAGTCGCATCATGGATCGCACAGGCCGTTGGGAAAGAAGGTGAAGTAGTGGGGATGGATATCTCTAAAGGTATGGTGGAGTGGGCAAAGAAGCGGTACGGGGGATTAAAGAAGGTAATGTTTCTCCATAAAAATGTGACGAAATCATGGGAATATCAAAATTATTTTGATGGTATTTTTACTTCCTTTGCTATCCATGAGCTCCCCGAAAAAAAACGTTTGGCGGCTTTCGAACATTCTTATTTGGCATTAAAAGAGAAAGGGGCGATACTGATTGCAGACTTTAATCCACAAATATCTGGGCGCGGAAAGACCTTGCTTCTTCTCTTTTTCAAACTTTTTGAGAGGGAAAACCTTAACTTTTTTTCCTTTGATCAGAACGAAATATTGAAAAAGACGGGGTTTAAAAGGGTTAGAACCTTTCCGGTTTTGTATAGCCTCTTTCTGATCACCCTCGCCCACAAGAGCTGATATATCATCGTTGTAGATTTCACCAAGTCCTCAGATCTCTTCATAAAGACAGATTGCAGATTAACAATCGAAATCAAGCAGTCTTCGCTACGAAGATCAATTGCTACCGCACCATCTGCTCTCCCTTGTCCGGTACATGGGAGCCCATGGCGGCCAACCACTCCAAGGACTCAAAGACTTTCTCCTTTCTCCCGTCCTTGGATTCATAGATCACCTTTGACTCCTCCGGCAGATGGGTCATCCTCTCCTGGGAGAAAGAGGCCCGAATGATGTAACCGGCTAAGTTTTCCATGGCTCCCTCTTCTCGGGGGAGAATCTTCGGACCCACAAACACTTGGAAGCCCGAATGTCGCCAGGAACGGAGCAGGTGATAAGATCCGGGGTGATCTTCCCCTTGGAAAGAAGCCTTCGGAACACCTTGTGCTCAAAATGGCCTTTAAACCCTCCGGGCCAAAACGAGGCGCCACCCAAAACAGAGCCTTCTCATCAAAACAGCCGTCGGTGCAAAGAACATGGCAATGAGGGTTGAATCCCAACAAATCTCCAAACGTCTGGATGGCAATAACCGCTCCAGGCATCGCGTCCCCTTGTGGAATTGCCTCCCGGAAAAACACCCTCAAGGCCTCCCAAGCACAACGACTCAGTTCCTAAAGGAGTGAACGATCGTAGAGGAAATAACGTCGAAGGATTTTGGGGATGCTGAAGACAAAATGACGATGGGGGACCTTTTTTAGAACCTCCCCGCACACCCATTCTCCAAACTCGACCACTCGCTTTTGGTGGTAGGAAGGGCAGAAGTGTTGGCGCTTCCAGGAGAAGGCAAGTAGATATTTATGGCCGCACTCCCCACATCGGACCCGGGCGAAACCGTTACGTAGAACCCCACAGTCCAGATAGCGGTAGATAACGGAGCGGAGATAGGGACGATAAAACCCATAGGCCCGCTCAAAACGTTCCTCATACACTTGTTCGAAATCCTCGAAATGATCCTCAACACACTGATAATAGGCGGAATTCTTAGGCCGGCGAGGGCGGAAGCCGCAAGCTTCAGGCTTGCCTCAACCAGGTGGAAAGCGTGGTCGTGGTGGTCCCGCTCGCCCTGAGCGTAGAACGCCCGTGCGTAGAGGCGGGAGAGGGGGAGCGGGAGATTCTCCTGGAATCCAGGATCGAAGCGGTCGGAACTCTCGAGGCCCATCCTCGGTCCCTCCGCCTCCTAAAACTCCTCGCACAGCCCCGCGAGGAACGGGAAGGCCCGGGCTTGGGCCCTCACAAGGTCCACGAGCTCCCGGGGCCACTCGATCTCGCTGTGCGTCTTCTTCGGAGACTTGAAGACGATAGAGGCGCAGGCCTGGAGATAGTCCTCGCCGGGCACAAGCCCCAGGAACTCGCAGAAGCGCCTCAGGATCTCCACGGGGCTCACCACGATCTCCTCCAGCTGGACCTCGATCAGGTCCTCGGCCGGGATCCGCTCCTTGAGTCTGGCCACGCCCTCGACCAGCGAGAAGTAGTACTCGATGCTCTCCGGGAGGGTCCGCGGGGTGCGTCCGCTCCTGCGGAAAATGGTTGTGATGTTGTCGTAAGGGCTCCGCAGGACGTGGAAGAACTTGATGGGGACCTTCACCTCCTCGCGGAGGCGCTCCAGGAGCCACGGCCGGCGGACCAGTGCCGTCGTCGTGAAGTCCCCGTACTTGTCGCCGATCACACGGAGATCCCGGAACCTCCCCTGCCACTGCCTGGGCACAAGGTAGGAGTACCCGGTACTGAGCCGCCCGGCCTGCGTGAAGCGCTCCGAGTTCCGCAGGAGATAGTAGAAGATCTGGTCCCTCCGGAAGCCGTAACGAAGGGCCTTGAGCGCGTTCGCCTCGTGGGCGATGATGGCATCAGAGTGGGCATCGATCAGGGATCCCACCAGGCTGTGCCCGCTCCGAGGGTACCCGATGAAGAGCGTGAAGGCCTTCACCTGCCGGAAGACGTCCCGGTAGCGGGGGGCCTTCCAGGCGCAGACCGCGTAACTGGAGGCGAGCTTGATCTTGCGACGGACGTTGCGAATGAGCGCCCTCATGACATGAACCCCTTTGCTTTCGCAGATCGAATAGACAAAAGTGATAACACCTTGCTTTGGGATGGGTTGAAGATACAAAAAAGAAAGTAGTATGTCAAGAAAACTCGACCATTGAGGTTTACCGATAGAAATCAAACACTATTTGCCAAAATGTGTGTTTGTGGATTTCAGGAAGAAGTTCGTTCTGTTAGCGTCCTTGGTTCATTGTGTCACTTGACTGCTGGAATCCTCGACCCGTTGAACCCTTATTTCGATTTCTCCCGATATCGCTCCAATTTTGCGCCTTTGATTAAGACGTCCCGCAAACCCTTCCTCACCTCCCCATCATCAATCTTTTGGAGAAGGCTTTCGATTCGATTTAAAGTTCCCTCATTAAGATCTTCCCCTCGCCAGACCTGGGTTCTTGAAGGCGTTGGGGAGATCGGAGAAATCTTTCCTAATTTGAATCGAATGTCCTGGATATTTGGCTCGCCTAAAAAGGCATTGACCTTTCCCAAAAGAGTGGGTTTTAGAAATTGAAGCTGTTGCATCCAGGTCGAATGGGAAACATCAATGAAAAGGATTCGATTTCGGATAGAACGAGGTTGCGTATGAAGAGCCAAGGACTCACCTACAATCCCTCTCCAGGCTCCAAAGATGGAGTAGGTTTTCAATGGGACATCGATCTCCAAAGACTTCAGAGTCTTCTCCAAGATTGAATGAATCGGCTGGGGTTTTTTCATTGTCTCTTATGAATTAAACGCATAGGGCAGAGCGCATAGAGCATAGCGTTAAGAGTTGTTGCGCCCAGCGCTTTGCGCTATGCGCCTTGCGAGATCTTTGAGGGATCGATTCTTGGAAAGAGGGGAGTCGGTTTGGCAACCTTCTTTCCTGATTTCAGCCCTCCCCACTTTCCGTTCTCCTTTAGATTTTGCCCCCAAAGATTTTCCTCTATTCCGAGTTGTGACCACATCCTTTCAGCGGTCGATGGCATGAAGGCGGCAAGAAGGAGGGCAATTAGTCGAAGAGACTCCAGTCCATGGTAGAGCACGGTACCAAGGCGAGGCCGGTCTTTCTCTTCTTTTGCCAGAGACCAGGGAGCAGTCTCATCGACATATTTGTTGCTGGCGTTGACGATCTCCCAGATTGAGGCCAATGCCTTGTTGAAGGCCAGGTCATCCATCTGTTGAGATAACCGGGGGAAAACCTTCTCAGAAACCTCTTGGAAGCCTCGGTCCACCTCATCTGGGAGGGAAGGAGTCGGGATGAGACCATCAAAATATCTAATGACCATGCTGAGCGTCCGACTAAAGAGGTTGCCCAGATCGTTCGCCAGATCGCTGTTGATCCGATGGATCATTGCAGCATGAGAAAAATCGCCATCGGTCCCAAAGGGAACCTCCCGCATGAGGAAGTACCTGACAGCATCCACCCCATAAGTGTCGATTAGACGATTGGGCTCTACGACATTCTGAAGGGATTTGGACATTTTTTTCCCTTCAATCGTCCACCATCCGTGGGCGAAAACCATTTTAGGGGGTGTCAAGCCGATCGCCCTGAGCATGGTCGGCCAGTAGACAGTGTGGGTGGTTAAAATATCCTTGCCGATGAGGTGGATCGCCTGCGGCCAAAATTGAAGGAATGGATTCCCATCAGAGCCGTATCCAATCCCACTCACATAGTTGATCAGGGCATCGAACCAAACATAGGTGACGTAATCGGAATCGAAGGGGATTTCAATTCCCCATTTCAACCGCTTCTTTGGTCTTGAAATGCAGAGGTCTTCCAAGGGGCTGCGGAGAAACCCTAAGATTTCATTCCTTCTCGATGGCGGGAGGATAAATCGCTCGTTTTTTCCGATGTGCTCAATCAGCCAGGATTGATACTTACCCATTCGGAAGAAGTAGTTCTTCTCTGAGATCTCATTCACCGAACGAAGGCAATCTGGACAGTTTCCCTCCGTGAGGTCCTTTTCAGTCCAGAATCGTTCGCAGGGGACACAATACCAACCCTCATAACTGTCCTGATAGATCTCCCCGGAATCGTAGAGCTCTTGAAGGATCTTCTGAACCACGGTCCTATGGCGAACTTCGGTCGTCCGGATAAAATCGTTATTGGAAATGGTGAGCCTCTGCCAGAGGGATTGGAAGCGTTTGACCATTTCATCGCAGTGAGTTTTTGGATCCACCCCTCGCTCCTGGGCAGCTTTCTCGACCTTCTGGCCATGCTCGTCTGTGCCCGTGAGGAAAAAAACCTGATACCCTTCCAAACGCTTGTAACGGGCGAGGATGTCAGCGGCAATGGTGGTGTAGGCGTGGCCGATGTGGGGGACATCATTGACATAGTAGATCGGGGTGGTGATGTAGAAAGTCCCTTCAGATTTCGGACGCATGGATAGTGATCTCACCCCCTTCCTCCAATTCAACGGTCACGGTTTGGCTGAGCACGTTCTGACGGATGATCTTTCCCTTTCCGGAACGGGTGACGATGTGCTTGCCCACCTTAGGCAGATCCTTCTTCAACTCCATGTAAGTGGGGAATTCATAGGCCAGGCAGCACATTAAGCGGCCACACACTCCGGAGATCTTTGCCGGGTTCAGGGCGAGGTTCTGTTCCTTAGCCATTTTGACAGAAACCAGGTCGAATCGGTTCATGAACTTGGCGCAACAGAGCTCCCTTCCGCAACCCCCGATGCCACAGACCATTTTGGCTTCGTCCCTCACCCCGATCTGCCGCATCTCAATTCGCATCCTGAATTCAGCAGCCAGGTCCCTGACCAGTTCCCGGAAATCAACCCTTTTTTCAGAGGTGAAGTAGAAAAGGGCTTTGGAGCGGTCCAAGAGAACCTCTGTTTTGACCAGTTTCATGTTCAAAGCCTTCTCCTTAATCTTCCGAAGGCAAAACAGGAAGGCCTCCCTCTCTAATTGTTGGTTTCCCTGAAATTGCTCCTGATCTTCTGGATTGGCTTTCCGGATCACCTTTCTCGGAGATTTCAGGATGAAACGCTTTTCCTTTTCGTGAGGCGCTGAGAGAATCTTTCCCAGGACCAACCCCCTTTCTGATTCGACGATGACGTTCTTACCCACATCGAGGGAAAGATCCGTGGCATCGAACTCTTCACACTTTCCATTGGGTAATTTGATAAAGACCAAGCGAATCATTTTCTCTATCCTTCAGCCCATGAGAGCATCATCGCCTCCAGAGCTAATGTTGTATTGGCGTTGCTCCGGATGGCGAGTGTGGTTTGATGGAGGATTTCTATTCGGTTCAAAAGGGAAGAGAGGCTCCACTCCATAGCGAGGGTTTGCATCTGTAGCAAAAGATCGGAATGGATCAGTTTCGGGCCATGCTTCAACGTCTTCACCATGACAAGATCCCTCAACAAGGTCTTGGCCACTTCAAGGATCAGAAGAAGATTTTCACGTTGGGAGGGTAATGATTCGGCCCAACTCTCTTTCTTTTCGAACGGGAGCAATTGCAAACCCACTAATCCCTTTAGGAGTTCTTCTCTTGGAACCTGGCGTATCTCCTCCTGGATCTCCAATGCCTTTCCAGGACTCCCCTCTGAAAGAGAAGCTAAAAGATGGGCCTCCTCTTCATTCAATCCCTTCTGTTCCATCAACCATTTTGAGACCAACGGAATGGGCAAGGGATGGAAACGAATGGGCTGGCATCGGGAAAGAATCGTGGGCAGCAGTAGCCTTGGATTGTTCGCCAGCAGGATGATCACCGTATGTAAGGGAGGTTCCTCCAATGTCTTGAGGAGGGTATTCGACATATGAGGGGCCATTCGGTCTGCGGCGGTCAGGATGCAAACCCGACGCTCTCCTTCATAGGGTCGGTAAGCCAGATCCCTCTGCATCTGCCTCACCTGGTCTACCTTGAGGGTTTGGCCCTCCGGTTCGATGAGCAAGACATCGGGATGGAGACCGTGATCAATCTTTTTGCAGGAGAGACAATGATCGCAGGCGTCCCCTTTTTCAGTCCCTCTGTTGAGGCAGTTGAGGACCTTTGCAAATTGGAGAGCGACAAACAGCTTCCCAATCCCCTCATTTCCTAAAAAGAGATAACTATGGACCACCTTATCCGTTCTGATCGCCCGTTTTAAAAGTTCAATGGACCTGGAATGTCCTAGGACATCTTTAAAAGACATAGCCTTCCTTAAATAGTTCGGAGTGGATAGTTCGGAGTTCGGAGTAATAAGTCAAAGACCTCTGAAAAGAGATTTAGATTTAACTCCGAACTCATAACTCCGAACTCCGAACTATTAACTCGTCGACGATGCGACGAATCTTCTCAAAAACTTTCTCCGGGCCTTGACGGGTGTCGATCACTTTCATCCGTTGGGGTTCCTTTTTAGCAATGGAAAGGTATCCTCTCCTCACGCGTTGGTGAAATTGAACCTTCTCCCTTTCGAAACGTCCCTCTTTCTCCTGTTTAAGGGCTCGATTCCTCCGGAGCGCTCTCTTTAATCCCAGATCAGAAGGACAATCCAAAAGAAAAGTGACATCTGGCTTGATGCCTTGAGAAGAAAGGCGGTTAAGCCTTGCGACCAAATTCAGGTCTACCTTGCGGCCATAACCTTGATAAGCGATGCTCGCATCGCTGAACCGATCGCAGAGAACAATCATTCCTTTTTTTAGAAGGGGCTTAATCACCTCTTTCACATGCTGTGCCCGTGAGGCTTCGTAGAGGAGGAGTTCACTCAGAGGGACCATCCCATGATGGTCTGGGTTCAAAAGAGTTTTTCTTATATTCTCACCAATGGGACACCCTCCTGGTTCTCTGGTCGCTTTACAGGGGATGCCTCTTTGGGTCAGGTATCTTTTTAGACGTCGAATCTGAGTAGTTTTTCCACTCCCCTCTACTCCCTCAAAGGTGATGAAGAGAGACAACCTTTTTCCCCTACAATCTATTAATAAGTATTTGAAATTAATAAAAAATTATAATTTAAAGCGTCACCAATTGTCAAGGTTCCTATTGGAGATTTGTGAAAAAGTCCCGGAATCTCTGTGTAATCATCTTTTAAAATCTGTGTAATCGAGAGAGCGTGTAGTAGTTTTTCAGAGCTCTCTATTGTGGTTTTATGTATCTCCACCTTTCATCCAAAATTCCGCAATCCCTAAATTAGATAGCACCATCCAAATCGATCTAACTTTTCCCCATATTGGATTCCTGTTATTTCATCGTAAAGTTTTTGGGAGAGAGGCCCGATTTTCCCCTTATTGATGATGATTCGCTTCTTGTTATGATAAATCTCACCCACGGGAGAGATGACTGCTGCCGTCCCACTGCCAAATGCCTCCTTTAATTTCCCTTCTTTTGATGCTTTGAAAACTTCGTCGATAGATAACTTCCGTTCGAGGACTTTTATCTCCCATTCTTTTGTCAGATGGATCACAGAATCCCGTGTGACTCCTGGGAGAATCGTACCCTCCAGAGGAGGAGTGATCAATTTATTTCCGATCAAGAAAAAGAGATTCATCGTCCCCACCTCCTCAACATATTTTTTCTTGATCCCGTCCAGCCATAACACCTGAGTAAAGCCTTTCTTTTTTGCCTCCTCGGCAGGGAGGAGGGTTGCAGCATAATTGGCTGGGGTTTTAGCTGCCCCAAGTCCTCCCTTTGCAGCACGGATGTAGTCCCCTGGCGTAATCAATTTTACAGGATTGATTCCTTCTTTGTAATAGGCTCCTACAGGAGAGGTGATGATCATAAAACGATAAGTTTCAGAGATCTTAACACCGAGAAAACTATCCGTTGCAAAGCTGAATGGCCGAATATAGAGAGAGTAGCCCTTTTTCTTAGGAACCCACTCTTTATCTAAGTTCACCAGTTCCTTTAATCCATCCATAAAAAGGTCAAAATTCATTTCAGGGATACAGAGTCTCCGGCAAGACTGATTCATCCGTTCATGATATTTTTGGGGACGGAAGATATTAATGGCACCCATCCGGGTATAAAATGCCTTCAGGCCTTCAAAGACGATCTGCCCGTAATGTAATGAGCACATTGCAGGAAAGACATCCATCGTTCCATATGGAATGATTTGGGGTGACCCCCATTCCCCATCTTTATACTCCATGCTCAGCATGTGGTCTGAAAATACCTCTCCAAACCCCAAATTTTCGAAATCGACTTGATCCCTTCTGCTATGGCCTGTCTTGATGATTTCCATATACTCACTCCTCTCCGAACGCTTGATTTTTAAAGTATCTTATTTTAAACCTTGCCTATTATAAGCTATCCTTGCAGAAAATAAAATCTAAAATTGTTTAACAGAAGGATTGAAATTGGTTTTTTCAGGTTGAATGTTTCCAAAGATCCGTATATAAAATAAGAGCTCGGCCTGCCCGCCGCCTACCTGCCGGTCGGCAGGGGAGGCAAGCCCTGTGGGCATAGCGAAAAAAGGGGGGCATAATGGAGAAAGTGGAAAAGACTGTGGATGGGTTTCGATTTCTTCCACCAGCCTTAAAGGCCTGGGTTCGAACCTTTATCCCGGAAGAAGAGTTCAAGGGACCTATTCCCTGGACGCCGATGTCTAAATCCTTGAGTCAAACGACCATTGCTCTGGTAACCAGCGCCGGTATCAGTTTGAAATCAGATCCTCCTTTTGATATGGAGAGAGAGAAAAGAGAACCCACTTGGGGTGACCGCTCCTTTCGAGCGATCTCGAGAGGAACTACTGAGAAGGATATCGAGGTGAATCATCTTCACATCAATACTACCTATATCAAACAAGACATCAATGTCATACTTCCTCTGGCACGGATGGCCGAGTTTGAACAGGAAAAGATCATTGGACGTCTTGCATCAACAGCTTATTCTTTTTATGGTTTCCAGTGGCAGAATACTGACTTTCTTAAGGAAGCCATCGAACCCATTTCAAAAAAGATGAAACTTGAAGGAGTTGAAGCAGCCCTCCTGACCCCGGCCTGACCCTTCTGTTGCCAGTCCGTAGGATTGGCTGCCAGGTTTTTGGAAGAAGCTGGGTTTTCAACGGTTGGTCTCACGCCCACCTACGAATTCCATAGGGCTATAGGGATTCCAAGATCAGTTGCCATCGAATATCCTTATGGTAGACCTGTAGGGCAGGTTGGGGACCGTGAAGGTCAACGGAAAGTTCTGCTGAAAACTCTTGAGTTCCTTGAAAAGGCAAGAAAACCAGGGGGGGTCTGGCATCTACCCTTCACCTGGCCAGAGGAACCCAAAAAGACTGATTGGCAACCATCCGAGATGTCTCCCTTGATTAAGTTTTATTTGGAGGATATTAGACAAGCCCGAAAACGTGAGGCTGAGTAAAAGGCCACTTCTTGGAAGGGGATAAACTTTTTTTATGAGGTTAACGGTATGACCCGCTTAGAGGTGGTGGGGCTTCTTCCAGGATAAATCGCTCCGATTCGTTCAACACCCCTGCAAATTGAGAATCCTGGCTATCTCCTTGATGGAACCGGAGAAAGATTCAACATGGATGCAGAACCTTGTCAGTGAAGGGATCATCAATGGTTTCATCTACCATGGGCGGTCTCCGGAGCCATCTTGAGAGTTTTGAGAAATCGATTGAAAAAATGAAAGATCCTTGATAGTCTTATAGAAAAAATTGGGGGTGAAAGGGCGATGATAAGATTTTTATTGGGAGTGACCGTTGGCATCCTCATTTTCTTTTTCTTCCTCTATTTCGGTGGTGGGAAGACCGTGAAGAGGATCGGAGAGGGTTTAACAGATACCGGTAAAAAGATGGAGGTCTTGGAAGAGACAATTAGAAAAGAAAAAGAAGATGTTGGGAAGGGAATACAGAAAAAATTCTTCAAAGAGGAGAAGGAGATCCAGAAAAAAAGTCAGTAATTGATCGAAAAATCCTCAAATTCGCCAGTATAATTCTCCCAAGTGGCATAGACCCTTGTCACCCTCGCCTCAGATGGACCTCGATGGCACCATTGGATGATCTTCTCAACCTTATCCTTATCTCCTTCAAAGACGGCCTCAACACGACCGTCCCTGCGGTTCTTGACCCACCCATTGAGTCCCAGGCTAAGAGCTGTCTCCTGGGTATGGTGGCGAAAGAAAACCCCCTGGACCCTTCCTTCAACGGTCACGTGTGCCCTTGCTTTGTCCATATCGATTAGTTAGAAAACAACCCCCAAAAATTTGTCTCCTCCCCCCTTGCGGGGGAGGATCGAGGTGGGGGGGCTGAACTCCCTGTTCACCCCCACCCGTACCCTCCCCCATCAAGGGGAAAGGCACAATTGAGGTTAAAATTATCACAGATTCCTCCTTAAATCAATGCGAGGGTCCGGGCGACTTTAGTTGCCCCTACCCGCTGTCCACCATGATCAAGGGATTGGAGGAAAAGGGAATTTTGACTTGAAAAGGTGGAATGGAATCGATTAGAATTCTCTAAATCACCCCTCTCCCCCCTTTTTTAAAGGGGGGTTGGGGGGATTAGCTAAAGGGGTGAGTGATTTAATAAATGAAGAGACTCTATCTGGGTATCGATGTTGGTTCTGTGAGTGCCAATACCATCATCATGGATGATCATCAGGAGGTGTTGGAGGAGCATTACACCCGAATGAAGGGTCAGCCTCTCCTAACTGTTCAGAAGATATTGGAAGATATTCTCCAACGGATTCCAATCGAACAGTTTCACACACTCTCTTTTACAGGGATCGGAGGAAAACTTCTTTCAGAACTCTTGGGGGGAAATTTCGTCAACGAGATTATCGCCCAGGCAAAGGCTGTTCAAAATTTTTATCCCGAGGTCAGGACGATCATCGATATCGGTGGAGAGGATTCCAAACTGATCCTCATTGGGGAGGAAGAAAGTCACTTCAAGATCCGCGACTTCTCAATGAACACCCTTTGCGCTGCGGGTACAGGATCCTTTCTGGATCAACAGGCCACCCGGCTGGGTCTGACCATTGAAGAGTTTGGTCAACTCGCCCTGAAGTCCACGAATCCACCTCGTATTGCAGGAAGATGCAGTGTCTTCGCCAAAACGGATATGATCCATCTTCAACAGATCGCCACCCCGGATTACGACATTGTCGCTGGCCTCTGCTATGCCCTGGCAAGAAATTTTAAGAGCAACATTGGTAAGGGAAAGATCTTTGTGAAACCCATCTCCTTTCAAGGGGGTGTGGCAGCCAATGTGGGAATGCGAAGGGCCTTCATGGATGTTTTAGAACTTTCCGATGCAGAGCTTATCATCCCAAAACATTTTACTTCCATGGGAGCCGTGGGTGCGATTTTAGTGACCCAAGAGAGCACAGAAATTAGAAAGGGTCGGATCGATCTCGGTCGTCTTCATCAATATCTCCAAGAGTATCAGGAAGAACAGACTTCATTAAAGCCCCTCAACCTCTCCTCCCATCACCTCATTTCACCCCCACCCCCACCCTCCCCCTTCAAGGGGGAGAGGAGTAAACTTGATATATCAGGGGCAGAGAAGATCGAGGCTTATCTCGGATTGGATGTGGGGTCGATCAGCACCAATCTGGTCGTGATCGACCGTGAAAAAAGGGTTCTTTCCAAGCGATATCTGATGACAGCTGGACGGCCCATCGAGGCCGTTCGCATCGGCCTTCAGGAGATTGGTGAGGAGATTGGGGAACAGGTAGAGATCAAAGGGGTTGCAACGACAGGCTCAGGTCGTTACCTGACCGCGGATTTTGTCGGTGCGGATCTGGTGCGGAACGAAATCACCGCCCAGGCCACTGCAGCGGTTCACATCGACCCGGGCGTCGATACGATCTTTGAGATCGGTGGACAGGACTCAAAATATATCAGCCTCGACAATGGTGTGGTGGTTGATTTTGAGATGAACAAGGTTTGCGCCGCAGGAACTGGTTCTTTTCTTGAAGAGCAGGCGGAAAAACTGGATATTTCCATCAAGGAAGAATTTGGCGCCCTTGCCCTCTCCGCCGAAGAGCCAGTGAGAATGGGCGAGCGGTGTACGGTATTCATCGAGTCCGATCTGGTTCATCACCAGCAGAGGGGTGCCAAGAAGAATGAGCTCGTTGCTGGGCTGAGTTATTCGATTGTTCAGAACTACCTCAATCGAGTGGTCGGCGATCGACGTATCGGAAACCGAGTCTTTTTCCAGGGAGGAACGGCCTTCAACAAAGGGGTGATCGCCGCATTTGAGAGGGTTCTCGATAAGGAGATCATCGTTCCTGAAAATCACGATGTGACAGGGGCGATCGGTGTCGCGATCCTGGCCATGGAGGAGCGGACTTGGGAGAGATCGAGTTTCAAAGGATTTGACTTGAGCCAGCGCCGTTATGAACAATCTTCCTTCGAATGCAAAGGCTGTCCCAATCTCTGCCTCATCCGAAAGGTGAGCGTGGAAGGAGAGAAACCTCTCTTTTACGGAAGCCGATGTGAGAAGTACGATGTCATTAAGCGGACAAAGGGAACAAACATTCCTGACCTCTTTGCGGAAAGGGAGAAGATACTCTTTGCTCCTTATGAAGGAGAAGAAAAGCTTCCACCCCATGCTCCAGAGATCGGGATACCCCGGATTCTCTTTTTCCATGAGATGTTTCCCTTTTGGAGAGCATTCTTTACGGAATTAGGTTATCGAGTTATTCTTTCCGATGCCACAAACAAAGAACTGATTCGAAAAGGGGTGGAGAATGTCGTCGCTGAAACCTGTTTCCCTATTAAAGTGAGTTACGGCCATGTTCTTAACCTCTTGGAGAAGGGGGTGAAGAGGATCTTTCTGCCAAGCCTTGTCAACATCAAAACGTCCCATCCTGAGATCCCGAATAGTGCAGCGTGCCCCTATGCTCAATCCTTCCCCTATGCCGTTCCATCATCCATTGATTTTAAAAAGAACGATGTGAAAGTATTTCAACCTATCCTCCACTTCGGTTTTGGGAGGGATCATCTGGAGAAGGAATTGATCGATTTTGGAAAATCCCTCCATCAGGGATCGAAGCAGGTGAGGGAGGCTCTTGAGAAGGCAGAAAGATTCCAAGCTCAGTTCTTTCAATCCCTGCTCAATCGTGGAAAAGAGATGTTGGATCAGGTGGGTGCTGATGATAAGGTCATGGTCATCGTGGGCAGGCCTTACAATTCCTGTGATTCCGGGGTGAACCTTGAGATTCCAAAGAAACTGCGAGACTTAGGGGTTCTCCCCATGCCCATGGACTTCCTTCCATTGGAATCTGTCGCACCTTCCGAAGAAATCCGGGAGATGTATTGGCGATATGGACAGAGGATATTGGCCGCTGGAAAGATCATCAAGGAAGATCCCAGACTTTATGCAGTCTATATCACCAACTTCGGTTGCGGCCCCGATTCCTTCATCAGTCATTTCTTCAGGGATTTATCCAAGGGGAAAGCCTATCTCCAATTGGAAATTGATGAGCATAGCGCAGATGCCGGTGCGATCACCCGATGCGAAGCCTTCTTAGACAGCCTGAAGAATGTCAGGGCTCAAAAGGTTCCTTCCCTCAAAAGAGAGAAGGCAAAGACCGACCGAACTAAAAAGATCTATATCCCCTATATGTGTGACCACTCCTTTGCCGTGGCAGCTGCTTTCAAGGCCTGCGGCGTGGAAGCCGATGTCTTCCCTGAATCGGATGACGAGACCCTTTATTGGGGGAGGAAACTCACCTCAGGCAAAGAGTGCTATCCCTGCATCCTGACCACGGGCGATATGGTGAAATTGGTCAAGGATCCAAATTTCGATCATGCACGAGCGGCCTTCTTTATGCCTTCGGGCGACGGACCATGTCGGTTTGGACAATATCATCGCTTCCATCGCCTCGTCCTGGACGACCTGGGTTTTTACCATGTCCCCGTTTACTCACCCAATCAGGATGAGACGCTTTATAGTGATCTGGGCATCATGGGTTCTCAATTCACACGCTTGGGGTGGCAGGGGATTGTAGCTGTCGACCTCTTGATGAAAAAACTCTTAGAGACCCGGCCCTATGAAAAGGAGAAGGGGCAAACCGATCAGGTCTATCAAGCGTCCTTAAAAAGAGTCTGTGAGACGATTCTGGAGAAAGGGGATTTAGAAGAAACCCTCCGGAAGAGCATCGAGGACTTCAACCAGATCAAAGTCGATGGACCCGGAACGAAGCCTCTGCTCGGGATTGTCGGAGAGATCTTTGTTCGGCTCAATCGGTTTGCCAATGAGAATGTCATTCGAAAGATCGAACAGTTTGGAGGAGAGGCATGGATGGCACCTCTGACTGAATGGATTCTCTACGTCAACACCATCGCCAAGAGGAAGAGCCTGAAGAAGAGATCGTTTTCGAATCTTTTAAAAGTTTTTCTTACAGATTATTATCAGAAGAAGGATGAACACCATTTAGAAAAAGTATTTAGAGGCCATCTCAGAAACTTTGGTGAACCCAAAACCCGATCCATTTTTAAAAAAGCCAAACCGTACTTAGATTCCTCTTTCGAAGGAGAGGCTATCCTTTCCGTTGGAAAGACGATCGATTTTGCCAAAAGGGGAGCCAGTGGGATTGTCAATATCATGCCATTTACCTGCATGCCTGGCACGATTGTCAGTACCCTGCTTAAACGATATCAAGAAGAGAATAATAACATCCCTATTCTCAATATGGCCTATGATGGGCAGGAGCAGACCAACACATTAACTCGCCTCGAAGCCTTCATGTACCAGGCTAAAGAATTCAAAAATAGAAAGAATAATAGAATCTAACCTATTGAAAATAAAAGATAATAAATTTCTTCAGGACTTTGTTAAAAAAATCACATTTTTCTGTTGACTTTTTTAGAAAAGAGGTGGTATAAGGTGAATCAGATTAAGTTAACGTTAACATCAGATTTCGAAAGATGAAATGGCTTCAATTCTTAGTGATTATTTTTTTGCTTCCAGGCCTTCCTCTATTCCAAATGGATCAAGCCATTGATACCAATTGGTTAATTTGCGACAACTCTCTCGTTATAAAATTGGAATATAGCGATATTTGTACAGAAAAATGTTTTTGGTTCGATTCAATAGCCATATTTTCGTTATTCAATCAAATGAGATTTACCTTTCAAGTGAAGAATCCTTTATCGGTATTGTTTTCTTATCTTAGAGGAACTTCTCCTTTCTGGAGACCCCCACCCAGCTTTCATCCTTCCTTGTCTTGATCACCCTTTAGAAGGGAAAGGTCTCCAGATTTAAATGAAGACTTTTCCATACATTATCAGGAGGTAAATGAATATGAAGATGGATAATTGGACATTTGGAGTCACAATGATCGTTGTGGGCATGGGAGGCACACTCTTAACCCTCTGGATTTTGAGTCTCATTATGAGTGTTCTCAAGAAGGCCTTCCCTTATAAAAAAGAGGAATAGGGAAAGCAGGTTAAGAAAAGGAGGGATTAAACATGTTAGATGCGATTTTAGGCGGATTGAACGGACTTGTTGCAGGATTTGTCAACCTCCACTGGTCTAATCCGGTCATGATTATAGTAGGACTCGTTCTTCTTTATCTCGGCATCAAAAAAGATTTCGAACCCTTGCTCCTTGTCCCTATTGGATTTGGGTGCATCCTTGTCAATATCCCATTGGCGGGGCTTATGGAGGAAGGAGGATTTTTAAAAATCATCTACGATGCAGGTGTTATAACGGAGGTATTTCCTCTTCTCATCTTTGTTGGTATTGGTGCTATGACCGATTTTGGTCCTCTTCTGGAAAACCCAAAAATATTTCTCCTCGGAGCGGCAGGACAATTTGGGATTTTTCTAACCTTAGCCTTAGCATTGGTTTTAGGTTTTACGAAGTTGGAAGCTGTCTCCATTGGGATCATTGGTGCCTGTGATGGTCCGACAGCGATTTATGTCACCTCTCAGTATGCTCCTCATCTCTTAGGTGCGGTTTCCGTAGCAGCTTATTCCTACATGTCTCTCGTTCCTGTTTTTCAGCCTCCTATCATGAAGCTCCTCACCACTAAAAAAGAGAGGATGATCAATATGGGGACGGTTAGAAAGTCGGCTTCAAAGACCACCAAGATCGTCTTTCCTTTAGTTGTAACAGTGATTGGAGGTCTCATCGCACCCAAGGGATTACCTCTCTTAGGAACGATCATGCTGGGGAATCTGATGAAGGAGTGTGGGGCAGTGAGCCGGCTCACCAAGGCTTCTGAAAATGAGATTGCTAACATCGTTACCCTGCTGTTGGGAATTTCGATTGGAGCCACCATGGGCGGTAAGGTCTTTTTGACACCCCAGACACTGATCATCCTGGCTCTGGGATTTTTAGCTATCTGCCTCGATACCGCCTGTGGTGTTTTGTTTGGAAAATTGATGAAGGTTTTGACAGGCGGCAAGATTAATCCTCTCATTGGAGCAGCCGGGATTTCAGCCTATCCGATGTCGGCAAGAGTGGTCCAAAAGGAAGGCCAAAAATATAATCCCAAGAATTACCTCCTGATGCATGCCATGGGATCCAACACCGGTGGCCAGGTTGGTTCTGTAATGGCCGCAGCGGTCATGCTCTCGATTCTGAAAGGCATGGGAATTATCTAATTTTCCTATCTAAAACTTTCTCTGAAAAAACTTTTTAAGGACGGGGTTATCCCCCGTCTTTTACTTTAAATGGAGCGGATTTAACCGCCCAAGAGGTCACTTAACATGGAATGGCTTCAAATTATTGCTAGTATAATTTTTCTCGGTAGCATTGTGCTGGTGATTACTGGATGGATCGATAGCGTGATCGCTGCAATACTGGGGATTATTGCAATGATCCTTTTTGGTGTCATGACAGAGGTTCAGGCCTTTCAATTTGTTGACTGGAACGTCATCTTGATCCTCCTCAGCATATGGATCATCTCGGGGTATTTCGGAAAGTCAGGGGTGCCCGATTTCTTGGCCGCCGTTGCATTAAAAATGTCAAAAGGAAATGTAGCAATCTTCGTCACCTCTGTCGGGATGCTTGCGGGTTTTGTCTCCATGCTGATCGACAATGTTGTGGTTGTTCTGATGTTTGCACCTGTGGTATTCCATGCCTGTCGGCGATACAACTTCGCCGCTTTCGGCCCTGTTTTATTCGTCGGCCTCTGTGCCAATTTCATGGGGACGGCCATGCTTTTAGGCGATCTTCCTCCTCAGATGCTCCACAGTGTTTCGGGAATCGAATTTGGAGGTTTTCTATGGCATTCAGGACGACCCTCCTCTTTCTTCATTCTTTTAATTTCTTATATCATCACTACTGCTTTCTTCTATTGGAAATTTTCAAAGATGTATCATGGAAAGGTGATGGATCTTTCAACCATGGGAGAAGAAGCGAATTACTTTGAACATATCAAAGATAAACGCTTTGCCATCCTTGTCTGTGGGGTTTTTCTTCTAACTATCATTGCGATGGCTAACCGGCCTGTTTTTGGTTGCTGTCTTGGGTTTATTGCCTTGTGCGGAGCCATCACCCTCATCCTGATATTTGAAGTCTTTAAAGAGGCGTTTCATATTGAAATACCCTCTCTCGAAAATGTCCTTTCAGAACTCGATTGGAGGGCAATCTTTTTCTATGTTTCATTGTTTTCGTTAGTAGGAGGTCTGGAACACTCAGGGGTGATTAAGCTCATTGCCGATTGGATTACCCCGTTTATTAAATCGAGTCTCCTTGCTGGAAGCACCTTGCTTTATTGGGTGACTGTACCGGTCGTGGGAATTGTGGAACACGATGCCTATATTCTTACCATGCTTTATGTGATCAGAGACCTCGGCAAAGAACACGCGATGAATCCATGGCCCCTTTATTGGTGTCTTCTCTGGGCCGGCACGTTGGGAAGTAACCTTACCATTGCAGGAGCCCCAGCTCTGTTTGTGGCTAAGAATATGGGCGAAAAAGAGGACCAGAGGAAAGTAACCTTGAAAGAGTTCTTCAGTTATACCGTGCCATATGTCATTATCTCCCTTATCTCTTGCTACATACCAGCGATCCTGATCTGGGTCCTTCCATTCCAGAAATAAAGCAACATACACTCTGGATGGACTCCAATTTCATATTGGCCTTAGGCCTCCTATAAAAGGCTTAAGGCTTTTTATTCTCTTGTGAATTTTTTGTTAATTTTTTAAGATAATAAAATGTCAACCCTGAAGGGTTGAGTTACGGTATTATACCAAACCGTAACTCAAGGCTTCAGCCTTGACTATGAAGGGGGATCTTATGAAAAAGGCTTTAGTCGGGATTCTGATGGGAAGTGAGAGTGATTTGCCAATCATGAAGAAAGCAGCCGAAGTTTTAAAGGAAATAAAGGTTCCCTATGAAATGGAGATCCGCTCGGCACATCGACTACCTGAGAAGACAGCTCAATATGCCAAGACCGCCAGAAAGCGAGGGGTTGAAGTATTGATTGCAGGAGCTGGTATGGCTGCCCATCTGGCAGGAGCTCTTGCAAGCCATACCACCTTACCGGTCATCGGCGTTCCCATAAAATCAGGAGCTCTCAATGGTGCAGATGCCCTTTATTCCACCGTTCAGATGCCGCCTGGAGTGCCAGTGGCAACCGTTGGAATTGATGGGGCAAAGAATGCCGCCTATCTATCCTGTGAAATCCTTTCGATCAAATATCCTGAGATTGCGAAAAGGTTGGACCATTTTAGACTCAAGATGAGAAAAGATATTGAGAAAAAATCAAAAGCGATCAAAAGAGGCAAATCCTGATGAAAGATGTTGATCCGATTCATCAAGCCGCAGAGATTATCAAGCGGGGAGGAATCGTTGCCTTTCCAACAGAGACGGTTTATGGTTTGGGAGCAGATGCCTTTAACCCCCTTGCAGTGGTTCGTATCTTTGAGGTTAAGAAAAGGCCCTATTTCGACCCGTTGATTGTCCATGTCGCCGATCCAGCCGATGTGAAGAACTTGGTCAAAGAAATTCCATCGAATGCTAAAAAATTGATAGAGAAGTTCTGGCCTGGACCGCTGACGGTCGTTCTCTTAAAGGATGAAAATATTCCTGATATTGTGACTGCGGGTCTTTCTACAGTAGCCATTCGAATGCCCAGTCATCCCATGGCTCTCTCTCTGATCAAGGAATCCCGATGTCCCATTGCCGCACCGAGTGCCAATCCCTTTGGCTATTTGAGTCCGACCACGGCTGAGCATGTTCGGGATCAACTGGGTGATCAAGTCGATCTCATTCTGGATGGAGGACCTTGCACCGTTGGAGTGGAATCTACCATTGTTTCTTTTTCAGAGGGAACGCCCAGGTTGTTAAGACCTGGTGGGGTGTCGCTCGAAGAGATCGGATCAATCATTGGGAAGGTGGAGATCAGGCCGGTCGAAGATGACAAACCTTCTGCCCCTGGAATGTTACCCAAGCACTACGCTCCCCGAACGCCCATAGTCCTCGATTGGTCTGCAAAGGATGCGGAGGCATATCGAGATAAAAGGATCGGGTTTCTGGCCTTAAAGGAACCTAAGCCTTTTTTAAAATTCATTCATGTTGAAATCCTTTCGAAGAGGGGCGATTTGAGAGAGGGGGCGGCAAACCTTTTTTCAGCCATCCGGCGCCTGGATGCTTTGAACCTGGACCTGATTCTGGCGGAATCTGTTCCTGAAGTCGGCCTGGGACGGGCCATTATGGACCGCCTCCGCCGTGCCAGTGGAATGATCTCAGCCTATCAAGATTCCATTAGTGCCTTTCGGGGAAAAGGGAAAGAACTCTACACAACAGAGGATTTGTTGAATGATAGAAGAAAGGAGCGGAGGGTGGAGGATGAGTAAAAGAAATAGAGTTTTTTTCACGGGTATATCTACTCGATTCCCCATACTATTCATCTCTTTTCTATTTTTCACTTTCAACCTTCCACCTTCCTTTGGGCTACCCACGGAGGATGTCCAGTTGGTGACGGATGGACAGTACTTTCAGGTCGCAAAGAAAATGATCCAGGAGGCGAAATCCTTGATTCAGGTGATGATGTTTGAAATGGGATATTATGAAGAATATCCAAATACACCTTCCAACCTCCTCATCAAAGAGTTGATCGATGCCAAGAAGAGGGGAGTGAAGGTCGAGGTGATCTTAGAGGTGAGGGAAGGAGAGGATCGGACGACCAAGCGAAATCGCCATACCGGAAAGATTCTCTCGGAAGGGGGTGTGGAGGTCATTTATGATCCACCCTCCAAAACCACCCACGCTAAATTAATGGTTGTGGATCGATCTCTCACCCTTTTGGGGAGCACAAACTGGACCTACTACGCCCTGATCAACAACAACGAAGTCTCCGTCCTCATTCGATCGAGAGAGGTAGCCAAAGAGCTGATCGATTATTTTAATCGGGTCAAAGCCACGGGCAGTAAGAAATAGATTCCTGAAAGAAATGTCAAATGCCAAAGTTCGCACGAAGTGATGAACCGAAGGTGAATAAAGTTCAAATAAATGCCAAACTTTAAAAGGGAATTGCCTGTAAAATCATTTGATATTCGGACTTTGACATTCCTTTGACATTTGAAATTTGATATTTGACATTATTTTTTAAATGATGCTCATTGATTCTCATGCTCATTTAGAAATGCCTGAGTTTAGAAAGGATCTGGAGGCAGTCATTCAGAGGGCCAAGGAATCAGGGGTTGAATATATCTTCACGGTCGGAACGGAGAGAAAGGATTGGAAGAGGGCCCTTGAGATTGCCAATTCACATCCTTCGATCTATGCCATTTTAGGGGTTCATCCCCACAATTCAAAGGAGATCGATGACCAGACCTATCCGATGCTAAAGGAACTCTGCCGAAATGGAAGGGTAAGGGCCTATGGTGAGATTGGGTTGGACTTTTTCAGAAACCTCTCGCCACGAGACATCCAGTTGAAGAGATTCCGAGAACAGATCGGGTTAGCCAAAGAGTTAGGACTTCCTATTGTGGTTCATGACCGAGAGGCTCATCGGGAAACGTTGGAGATATTGAAATCTGAAAAGGCAGAGGAATGTGGAGGAATCATCCACTGCTTCTCTGGAGATTATGAGATGGCAAGGGTCTGCATAGATATGGGATTCTATATCTCTATTCCTGGAAGTATCACGTTTAAGAATGCGGAGGGTTTTAGAGAGATTGTCGATAGAATTCCTTTGGAATCGCTTCTCGTCGAGACAGATGCCCCTTTTTTAACTCCTGAGCCTTTTCGAGGTAAAAGGAATGAACCCAGTTATGTTCGATATACGGCAAAAAAAGTTGCAGAGATCAAGAAAGTATCTCTTGAAAAGGTGGCCGAGGTGACAACAGAGAATGCACTACATGTCTATAGAATGAAAGTTGGGTAAAGGTTAGGAAGCCGGTTTAGTTTAGGGTTGAAGGGGTAGCGTTAGAAATTTAAAGACTAATAGCCTTACCTTTAAACGAAACGGGCATCGTTACCTTAACCCTAACACGATAGATGTTTTTTCCAACTAAGAAGGAGCGTTCATGAAACCGGCAATCATTGTTGTCGATATGTTGAAAGATAATTTGAAGGAAAGTTCTCGGAACCCATACTTTCAAGAGGGAAGAGCCATTATCCCTAATCTTCAGAAACTTTTGGAGGAAAGTCGAAAAAGAGAGTTTCCTATCATCTTTGCCTGCGATAGTTTTTTAAAGGATGATTTTATCTTTAAAGGTAGGATGAAAGTCCATTCTCTACGGGGGACAAAAGGGGCAGAGGTTGTGGATGACTTAAAGCCAGAGCCGACAGATATCATTTTGCCCAAGCGGCGCTTTAGTGCCTTCTTTAAAACTGACCTTGACCAGACGCTTCGAGTTCTCGGTGTGGATACAATCGTCGTGACAGGTATTACCACGGAGGTCTGTGTATTGATGACGGTGATGGATGGACTCAGTCACGACTTTTCAGCAATTCTTTTGGAAGACTGCTCTTCCAGTCGAAAAAAAGAATTTCATGAAGAATGTCTCAATCTCTATAGGGATTTTGCCCTCTATCCTTTGTTAAGGGTTATGACCCTTGATGAGTTTATGAGAGAAGTATCATCGTAAGAAAGGGTTCAAGGAGTTAAGGGTTCAAGTGGTCAAGTGAAGTTATAGGAATTGCGGACGCGGATCACGGACACGGTCACGGAATTTTTGAGATGAACTTTTGCGAAAAGGATTTTATTGAGCGGATAAGAAACATTCTTGTTTCAAGGCAGAGAAGGGTGATTGAACATCCCCCGTTTTCCCATGCGGCGGTTCTTGTTCCCCTCTTCAAAAAAGAGGAGAATTGTCATCTCCTCTTCACCAAGAGATCTGAAGAGGTCAAATATCACAAAGGTGAAATCTCCTTCCCCGGAGGGGTCGTTGATGAAGAAGATTTAGAATTGATAAATACCGCACTCCGGGAGGCTCATGAGGAAATCGGGCTCAAGGAGAGTGATGTTCAGATCATCGGGGTATTAGATGACATTGTGACCATTACTGAATTCATTGTTACCCCAATTGTTGGCCTCTTCCCCTATCCCTATCCTTTTAAAGTAAGCGAGGTAGAGATTGCAGAATTGATCGAAGTACCCCTCGGATCCTTACTCGACGAAGATTCTTTCAGTGAAAGAGAGATCTTCAGGGGAGGGCAGAAGGAAATCGTCTACGCCTATCAATATGGAAACCATATCATCTGGGGAGCGACCGCTCGGATCCTGAAACAGTTTTTGGACTTAATTACGTCCTCAAGAACCACATAAAAGTCTCTCCGAATTCGTTTTTTCCTATTCGCCCCAATACGATGTTATAATTTTAAATAGGAGAAGTCTCAGTGAATAAGTTCAAAAAGTGGGCAGAACATGAATATAGTAAGAAGCAGCGGATATTAGCAGTGATTTTTGGAGGCTTTATTTTCTGGATTGTCATCCCATTGTTTATCATCATTGCATCATCCTATAGTGACCAATGGCTTCGCCTTCCAAAATTTCATTATGGACTAATAAACCCTGTCATCGCTTTGGTATTCATCGTCGCCGGCTGGCTTTTTGCCAACTGGACGGTGAAAGTTCAGTTTTCATTGGGAAAAGGAACTCCGATCCCCCTGATGGCAACGCAAAAACTTATTGTGAAAGGACCCTATACTTACTGCCGAAATCCAATGACTTTGGGAACAGACCTTTTTTATCTCGGAGTTGCCATCTGGCTGGGTTGCCTTTCTGCCGTTGGATTAGGTCTGGTTTATCCAGTGGGGATTTTAATATACATTAAGCTGATAGAAGAAAAAGAATTGGAGGAGCGATTCGGTTCCGAATATTTGGAATACAAGAGGAGAACCCCATTTTTAATACCCCGCTTCATGAAAAAGGATCGATGAAATGAAGATCAACGATATTCTTAAGCTGGTAGCAAGCGTTATTCTCTGTCAGATAGCAGGTTTTTTGGGCTCTCTCTTTACCACCCCGGCCATTCCGACCTGGTATAAAACATTAAATAAGCCTTTCTTCACTCCTCCCAATTGGATATTCAGTCTAGTCTGGATCAGTCTATTTATCCTCATGGGAATATCTCTATTCTTTGTCTGGCGAAGGCAAGGTCACCCCCAGTTAAGAATTGCTTTGATTTTCTTCTTTGTCCAGTTGATTTTAAATGTACTTTGGTCAGTCGCTTTTTTTGGGCTTAGATCACCTCTTCTTGGCCTTATGGATATCGTTCTACTCTGGATTGGCATTTTATTGACGATTCAAAATTTCACGAAAGTTTCCAAATTTGCGGGAGTGCTCCTCCTCCCTTATCTCTTATGGGTTAGTTTTGCCGCCCTATTAAATTTTTCTCTATGGGTTTTAAATTCTTAATATAAATGATCCAAGAAGAAAGAATAACATACCTCAATCGGAAAAGTATTAGGAAAGGGGCCTACGTCCTTTACTGGATGCAGGCTTCTCAAAGGGCTGAATATAATCATGCCCTCGAGTATACGATTATGAAGGCGAATGAATTGAGGCAGCCCGTCCTCGTATTTTTTGGAATTACTGACCACTTCCCTGAGGGGAATGAAAGACATTATACCTTTATGCTGGAAGGGCTCAGAGAGGTGAGAGGTTCTCTTGAAAAAAGAGGGATCCGGATTGCCATCCTGCACAAATCTCCTGAAATAGGCGCTGTTCAATTAGCCAGAAGGGCTTCCCTGGTCGTGGTGGATCGAGGTTATCTTCGGATACAGAGAACGTGGAGAGATCAAGTCGCTCAAAAAATCGATTGTCCATTGATCCAAGTGGAAACTGATGTGATCGTTCCCGTCGAAGGAGCTTCGCCAAAAGAGGAATATGCGGCTGCCACCTTGAGACCGAAGATCCACAAGAAGCTGAGCCATTTTCTTGTCCCTTTGAAGCAGAGAGACCCCGCCGTCGATCCCCTCTCTCTGGATTTCGAATCTTTTGATATCGAAGATATAGGGAGGACAATCTCCAAGGTCGGCCTCGACCGGAGCATTAAAGAGGTCGATTCTTTTCATGGGGGAACGAAAGAGGCCAAAAATCATCTCGAAATTTTTTTAGAAAGCAAATTGGATCGTTTTCCGGAACTCAGAAATGATCCCACCCTTGATTATCTTTCTCATATGAGTCCCTATCTACATTTTGGACAGATTTCACCCCTCTATATCGCCCTGAAGGTTTTGAAAACGGGGAGCCCGGGAGTAGAGGCTTTTCTTGAAGAGCTGATTATTAGAAGAGAGTTAAGCATGAATTTTGTGTTTTATAACGAGAAATACGATTCATTTGAAGCTATTCCTGAATGGGCCAAAAAGACCTTACAGACTCATCAGAAGGACGAGAGACCGTATCTCTATAGCCTTGGAGAGTTCGAAAATGCTAAGACACACGACCCATACTGGAACGCTGCCCAGAGAGAAATGGTTGTAAAAGGAAAGATGCATGGATACATGAGGATGTACTGGGGCAAGAAGATTCTGGAGTGGAGTAAATCCCCTGAAGAGGCCTTTCGAAATACCCTTTATCTCAACAATAAGTATGAACTGGATGGAAGAGATCCGAATGGGTTTACGGGGGTGGCCTGGTGCTTTGGAAAGCACGACCGCCCTTGGGGGGAGAGGCCCGTTTTTGGATCGATAAGGTATATGAATGATAAAGGTTTAAAGAGAAAATTTGATGCCGATAGATATGTGAAGATGATGGAACTTGACAAAAGCAACTGAGATGATTTTATTGTGGGATAAAAATGAGCGGGTTTTTTAAATTTAATAAAGTTGAGGAGGGATTGAGATGAAACTGAGCGAATATTTTGAAAAGACCAAAGGTCGGGGGATTATTGCAACTTCAGATTCAAAAGGAAGAGTGGGCACGGCTGTCTATGGAAGACCTCATTTCATTAATGAAAAAAACGTAGCCTTTATCATGGCAGATCGTTTGATGCATAAGAATCTTCAATCAAATCCCTATGCCTCCTATCTTTTCATGGAATCCAAGGAAAGATATGTTGGCAAGAGACTTTATCTAACAAAAATTAAGGAAGAAAAGGATAAAGCCCTCATTGACAAGATCCGTCGAAAAGAGAGTTGCCCTGTTTACACGATTTATAAAGATAAATACCTTGTTTATTTTCATATTGATAAGGTGTTGCCCCTGATTGGTGACAAAAAATAGAAATTAGCTGAACAATGTCCTTAAATTCTAACATGTTTAAGTCTGAGAATTTTCTTCTAATATTTTATGCGCCCTCACCTTTCCCCTCTCCTCGCTGGGGAGAGGGAGGGGGTGAGGGGAAAATTTCAAATATGCTTGGCTAGGTTTTCTAAACAGAAAGATGGCGTTTAATGAAAATACTGATCACGGGTGGAACAGGCTTCGTTGGTACGCAACTTACCTCTCGTTTTGTTCAGGATGGTCACGAAGTGACCATCCTGACCCGGTCCTTGAAGGGAGCAAAAGGGAGTTCACCTGGAATTTCTTATTTAGAAGGCGACCCGACTAAGAAAGGTCCTTGGCAGGAAGCCATTAAGAACCACGACGCCATCATCAATCTTGCAGGCGCCTCAATTTTCAGCAAGTGGACTGATGAACACAAAAAAGCGATACGAGAAAGTCGGGTTAGTACCACTCAAAATATCGTCGAGGGAATACCATCTGACCCCTCCAAAAAGATTACTCTCTTCAGCACCTCTGCGGTTGGCTACTATGGTTTTTGTGGAGACGAGGAACTCGTTGAAGATTCCCCTCCGGGAAATGACTTTTTAGCCCGTATTGCTTTGGAATGGGAAGGGGAGGCCCTCAAGGCCAGAGAAAAAGGGGCTCGAGTGGTCATCACTCGGTTTGGTATTGTCATGGGTGAAAAAGGAGGAGCCCTCAGTCAGATGATTCCTCTTTTTAAAAAATATATCGGAGGACCGATTGGAAGTGGAAAACAGTGGTTCTCCTGGGTTCACATTAAGGACCTAGCGGAAGCCTTTGCATTCCTTTTGAAGCATCCGGAGATTTCAGGTCCTGTTAATGTCTGTTCACCAAATCCGGTGAGGAATAAAGATCTTGCAAAGGCCCTTGGGAAAGCTCTACACAAGCCTTCATTCCTTCCTGCACCTGGATTCATGGTGAAATTAGTCTTGGGAGAATTTGGATCGGTCATTTTGGAAGGACAGAGGGTGATCCCGCGAAAGTTGCTCGATTCGCGATTTGTCTTTCAATATCCTGATATTGAAAAAGCCTTACAAAGCATTGTAGGGGAATAAGCCTTTATCCCTCCCACGGCATAGCATCCCAATTCAAAAATTGGTGGACAGCTTCCTCTGCTATACTATAACCGTGGCCCTTCCTATTGACCCGTTTGAATCCGACCCCGGCGTCTTTAAAAAGTTGTTCTGTTATCTTTAAAAGTGGCTCGGTCTCATTTTCTTCATCATGCTCGCAGGCGCTTTCAAAAATAGAAGACAATTGTCTTGCTTTCGCATTCGATTCTTCCTTCTCTTGAGCTATCTCGTATGCTACCTGCAGCATGCTGGCAACGACTACAGAAAGCCGATGAGTACGGCCGTACGGAACGAGTCGTTTTAGCATCTCCAACCACACACCATAATTTTTCGATCCCACCACGTCTTTTATCATTATAAAGACTCTTCGTATGATTGAAAGGCGTAATGACTAAAATCATCGGCGGCTATCAAACGTCCGCTGGAATGATTTATAAGCTAATTTTATCCGATATCTGGAGGACTGATTTTACCCGATTTTATCAATCGTGACCGTATTGCACCTTCTGTTCGCTTATGTTCTTTTGAAATTTCTTCACATGTTATACGGTGGAGCTATTATCATTTGGTGTGAG
>Ga0315280_10000133_pt1 | contig 137514 bp, 125 predicted proteins | sample YL17G06_40_MG_FD_203697 | JGI IMG/M metagenome (GOLD analysis project Ga0315280, IMG submission 203697) | Sediment microbial communities from Yellowstone Lake, YNP, Wyoming, USA - YL17G06_40 | ecosystem: Environmental > Aquatic > Freshwater > Lake > Sediment | place: USA: Wyoming | collected... | reverse complement strand
GTTCCCACCCTAGAACCAGTGATGAGTGGCGAGAGCAGGCAACGGCGGCGCTCGGCGTTGCGCATCTACCACAGCGTTGGCAGGCGCCACCCCCCGGTGGCAAGATGTCGCTTGACAAGGACTAGGGCTGTGGTACAATTATAGGCTAGGCTGAATGAGGAGGAAGGTTCCTCCTCCGCTCCCGGCCCGGCGGCCGCGACCCACCGTGGAAAACCTGCTTCAGGGTGCAGGTTGAATCCGAGCCGAGCGGGAAACCAGCGATGTGCGACGCAAGACTTCACCAGGGAGAAGACCGCGCCATGAGAAGTACCATTGTGCCACGAGTGGCCGAAGTCGAACACCGAGCAGCGCGCCAGAACAGCGGCGAAACAATCGCTAGCCCTATGAATGCACAGGAGCCAAATCGGAATCGCAGGCACCCGGCACAAAAAAAGATAGTTTTTTGCAGGAACGAAGCTGGGAAGTTATTGAAAACAAAGGAAGAGCATTAAGAAACGAACCTGAAACGAACCTGAAACGAACCTGGAACGAACCGGGAATGAACCGGAACGAAGCGGAAAAAGCAGGCAGCGCAGACCCGCGTTTCGGGCCTGCGGCTTTTCGGCCTCAACCGCTGCGGACCAAAAATGCTGGTCTCGGCTACATGCAGCGGCACAAATGAATCCGTGCCCCGACGCGTGCGTTAGCATCGCGGCGTTGAGGAACGGAGGCCAGACAGCACCGGCAGTGTCAGCCGCGCACAGTGCGCAAGGCCTCTTCGCGCGCCGCGCGGAGACTTTCGACCGGATCGCCGGTGGGAAGAAATTCCATGGTCACGTAGCGGTCGTACTTGAGTGCAGCGAGCTTCCTGTAAATGTTGGTGTAGTTGATCTCTCCGGTTCCGGGCTCGTGCCGTCCCGGGACGTCTGCGATGTGGACGTCGCCCACCTTGTCAATGTTCCGTTCGAGTAGAGCGATCAGGTTTCCGCCCGAGATCTGCGCGTGGAAAAAGTCATAGAGGAATTTGACCTGGGGATGACCCACCTCTTCAATGATCTTGAACCCTTCCGGCATTGACCAGAGGTAGTAGCGGGGATTCTCTTCCAGGTCGATGTTCTCCACCAGCAGCGTTACGCCTTTTCCCTCGACAATTTCGGCCGCGCGCTTCAAACCCTCTACGATGCTCCGGTGCTGGGCTTCCCGGGGCATGCCTTCCACCACGTTCCCGGACATGACGATCAGCCCCGGGCATTCGAGCTTGCCCGCGATCTTCAGGGCTTTGCGAATGTCCGCGAGAAAAGCATCGCGTTTGCGCGGGTCTGCCAGATCGCCGCCTCCCAGCAGGGCGTCGAAGGTCATACCCAGCGCGCGCCTCTTGCTGTTTACTTTCCTAAAATCCTCTTCGGACCAGTGGGCAAACTCATCCACAAGCTGGACGGCGTGATACCCTGCCGCCGCAACTTTCTCCAGGCGCTCCTCGAACGGGAGCTTTTCAAAGACGGTCCAGAGCATCACCGAGAACTTGAACGGAACGCCTGCCGCTTCTTCTCCCGCCGGACTGGCCGGCGCCCCGAGAAAGGATCTATCACCGAATGCCGCTGCGCCCAGTACAGTCCCTGTGAGGCTTCGAGCGAATGCGCGTCGATTCATGTTGACAACCCCAGAAGCAATTCGTGGATTGCGTTCGAGCGCTCCGAGGATACAAAACAAATGCCTTCGATGACAAACTGATTCTGCACCATCCGTAACGGGTTGGACTTATCGAGGACCGGCTTCTTGAAATGCCTGCTTCGCGGCTCCTCCCTGCTTGGGAAAGAGCAAAAAATCTTCCACCGACCGCGAATTGCGCTAAGCTGTGCGCAGCAAACTAAAGCTATGGAGGGCGTCAGGTGCCGCAACAGCCCATTGTACAGATTTCTCTTGACCTGACTTCGATTGAGGAAGCGCTGGACCATGCGCGCAAAGCGGTCCGCGCCGGTGTGGACTGGCTGGAAGCCGGAACGCCATTGATCCTCGCGGAAGGGCTGCGGGCCGTTCAAGCGCTGCACCATGAGTTCCCGCGTCACCCCATCGTCGCCGACCTAAAAACGATGGACGGGGGATACCTGGAAGCCGAAATGATGGCCAAGGCGGGCGCCACCCACGTGGTGGTGATGGCGAGGGCTCACCCGGCCACCATCAAGATGGTGGTGAAAGCGGGGCGCGACTACGGGATCAAAGTAATGGGGGACGACCTCGGTTGCGAGGACAAGCCGGCGGCCGCGCGCCTGATGCAGGACTTGGGCGTGGACTACATCGTGCATCACGTGGGCTACGACGAACGGCGCGACCCGCAAGTCATCGCGGCCCGCGGCGGGCGCGGGCCCAGCCCCTTGGACGAGCTGAAGGCCGTCGTCGCGGCCGTCAAGATTCCGGTGCAGGCTGTGGGCGGTCTGACGGTCGAACAGGTGCTGCAACTGCCCAAGTACGGTGTTTATCATCTGGTGCTCGGCGCGCCGCTCACGGTGGACGCGGAGGCGTTCAAATCACCCGCGCATGATCTGGAAGGCTTGCTGAGGGAAATCCTGGCCAGGCTGCGAGATTCGAAACTCGAAACTGGAAACGCGAAATTCGGACGGTAGAGACGGCAGCCTTTCCTTGCGAGGTTGACGCGTGAGTAGATCCTCCATGGCGGCGGTTGTCCACTATGCGCTCAAAGAGGGCGCGGTGGAGCTGCGCGAGGTTCCCCGGCCCAGCGAGCTTGCCGACGATGAGGTTCTGCTTCAGACAGGCGCGATCGGCGTTTGCGGCAGCGAGATCCATCAGTACCATAACACCCAGAGCTGGGCGGTGAATGTTCCGGTGGTTCTGGGCCATGAATTCTGTGGCGTGGTCGCCCAAGCAGGCAAATCCGTTCGCGGGTTTCGTGAGGGCGACCGCGTTGTCTCGGAGACTGCGGCGCGAATTTGCGGCCAGTGCATTTATTGCCGCAGCGGCGATTACAATCTTTGCCCCGAACGGCTGGGGTTCGGCTACGGGCTCGATGGTGGCATGGCGGACCTTGTCAAAGTTCCCACGCGCTGTCTTCACTACCTTCCCGATGCCGTGCCTTTCGAGAAGGCTGCGCTCGCCGAGCCGTGTTGCGTGGCCTACAACGCGACCTGCGTCAAGACGCACATACGGCCGGGTGGTTCGGTCTTGATCCTGGGTCCAGGGCCAATTGGACTGCTTTGTCTTGCCCTGGCGAAACTCGCGGGTGCGGGCTGGCTCGGTGTGGTAGGGCTGAAGCAAGACGAGAGGCGCTTGGCCATGGCCAAGTCGCTGGGGGCCGACCGGATCATCAGCGGGGGTGAAGAGCAACTCCTAGAGGCCGTTCGTTCGCTCGGTGATGGGTTAGGAGTAGAGGTGGTCATTGACGCCACCGGCGTTTCTTCTGCACTCAGGTCAGCGCTGGAGGCGGTTCGACCGCATGGGCAGATCACCAAGGTTGGGTGGGGGCCACAGCCGCTCAACTTCTCCCTCGATCCGCTCGTGCGGAAAGCCGTGCGTCTCCAGGGCAGCTTCAGCCACAACTATCCGATCTGGGAAAAGGTAATTGCGCTGCTCGCCTCCGGCAGGCTGGACCCCACGCCGCTGGTGGGCCGCGTCGAGCCGCTCGCGGGTTGGCGCACGTGCTTTGAGGAAATGGCCAGCGGGCAGATCGTCAAAGCCGTCTTGAAACCTGGAAGCTTGGCGGAATCTTCCAGTAATTGACATCGCAGACGGGACAAATTCCCATGGCACCAGAAAATACTCGCGAGCTATCTCTGGCCGGTCAGGTCGCTGTCGTCACAGGATCAGCGCAAGGAATCGGCGCCGGCATCGCAAAGAAGCTAGCCGAGCACGGCGCTCGCGTGGTGGTTCACGGCCGAGATAAAGAGAAGGAAACGGCAGATAAGGTTCACGCGGCCATCCAGGAGCTGGGCAGCGAGGCACTCGTGGTGCTTGGAGACCTTCAGGATGAAACCCACTGTCGTCACCTGATCCAGCGCGCCATCGAGCGCTTCGGGCAGCTCGACATCCTGGTGAACAATGCCGCTGTCGTTCACCGCGGCAACATCGAAAACACCTCACTCGCGCTCTGGGACGAAATCCTTGCGACCAACCTACGCGCCCCGTTCATTCTTTGCCAGGAAGCGATCAAGCACATGAAGGAACGGCGTAGCGGTTGCATCATCAACATCGGCTCGGTGAATGCATACGTCGGGGAGCGCAAGATCCTGGCGTATTCCGCCTCGAAGGGTGGCCTGATGACCTTCACCAAGAACCTGGCGAACTATTTGACGAAGTACCGGATCCGCGTGAACCAGATCAATCCCGGATGGGTGCTGACCGAAGGTGAGCACTACGTCGAGTCCGTGGTGGAAGGTAAAGGCGAGAACTGGTTGAAAGACGCCCTGGAGACCCGACCTTTCGGCCGCATGCTTCACCCCGAAGACATCGCCCGCGCAGCGCTCTTCTTTGCCACCAGTGAGCTGGTCACCGGCGCGGTGCTCGATTACGAACAGCACCCGGTCGGCGCGCCCCGAGACCTCTAGCGCACAGTCTGGAGAGCCCATGAAACTCGCCGCCTTTCCCAAATGCTTCATGGACCATTTGGTCGTCGAACGCACGATGAGTGTGTTCGACTGGATTGAGATGGCTGCGAACCTCCCTGTCGACGGGTTGGAGCTTTACGACGGCTTCCTCGAGCGCTTGGACCGGGAGTATCTGGAGAAGGTGCGGTCAGCCTTGGAGCGCCGGCATCTCGAGATGCCAATGTTGTGTTACTCGCCCGACTTCACGCGGCCGGACCCCAACGAGCGGCGCCGGGAAGTTGAGCGCGAGAAGCGCATGATCGATGTAACCTCCGCGCTGGGAGGCCGATTCTGCCGCGTTCTCTCCGGTCAACGCCACCCGGAAGTGTCACGCGAGCAGGGAGTACGGTGGGTCGTGGAGTGCATCCGAGAACTTCTGGATTATGCCGCCGACAAGAACGTCGTCCTCGCCATGGAAAATCATTATAAGGACAATTACTGGAAACATCCGGAGTTCGCGCAGAAGCAGGAAGTGTTCCTGGAGATCGTGAACCAGATTGATTCACCGTGGTTCGGAGTCCAGTACGATCCGTCGAATGCGCTGGTCGCCGGTGAGGATCCCATCGAGTTGCTCGAGCGAGTCAAGCACCGCGTCGTGACCATGCACGCCAGCGACCGGTTTCTCAAACCGGGCCACAGCCTCGAAGAGCTGAGGGCGATGGAGGATTCAGTCGGGTACGCAGCAATCCTCTCGCACGGCGTTATCGGGAAAGGGTTGAACGACTATCCGAGGATCTTCCAGATCCTGCACGAAGCCGGCTACCAGGGATGGATTTCTATTGAGGACGGTCTGACTGGCCTGGAAGAAATTCGGGCCTCGGCCGAATTCCTGCGGCCGCTGATGGCTGGTTGAAGCTCCGCCTCTGTCCTTATCGGGTTGCCGCGCCGACCGATTTCAGGTAGCTCACGGTCATCTTCGTGAAGTTTCGGACTAGTTGGGGAAGCTCGTGGACCGCAAAGACGGCGCTTCGCTTGACTTCTTCGACGGTGGTCAGCAGGTCACTGATGGAGTCGAGAGTCTCAGTAATCGGGTACTCGACGCCCACCAAGCGGGCGGGATTAAAGCGGACGGCATTTTTCAGCTCACGCTCGATCTTGTCCGCAGTGGTTAGGACCCCACGTTGCTTTTCACAGAAAGTGTCCCAGGTCGTACCGGCTTCCGGAAAACCTTCCATGGCATGCCTGTGCCCGTAGTATTCGAGTTCACAACCCAACCACTCGAGGTCCTGCGCGAGCTGCAGAAGCGCTGATTCAGCCATCACTCCCATTCTAATACATGCCGCCAGGGACGAAGAGATTTAATGTTCCGCAGCCGGCTATCCACATTTTATCCCCTCCTGGCCGAGATCACCCAGCTCGGCCCACGGCGTCGTTTCAGTTTCAACTCCGGTGTGCAGCGTGCCGGCGCCAGCGGGCTGGACACGCCAGGAAACTGACGGAGCGGCGGGAATGGTTGCATCGAGCGCTCAACTCGACTCGGATTCATCCGCGCTGACAGATTTGAAGAACGACTCAGCCAAGCAGTATCATCACGAAGTTCCGCAGCATGATCCGTGATCGCTCATTCTCGTGAGGCTTCGATGGAATTCCGAACGCTGTCCAAAACTGAACTGAAGGTCTCTCGCGTGTCCTTCGGCACCATGACGTTTGGTTCTCAGACTGATGAGGCCACCGCCACCCGCATGGTTGACCGCTGCCTCGATGCCGGGATCAATTTCTTCGACACCGCGAATATCTACAACCAGGGCGCGGCTGAGACCATTCTGGGCAAGGCACTTGGCAGTCGCCGCCAGAAGGTAGTCGTCGCTACTAAAGTTCGCGGCAAGATGGGCGACAAGCCCGATGAGAGCGGCCTCTCGCGTGCCGCAATCCTCAAAGCCATCGAGACCAGCCTCCAGCGGCTCGGAACCGACTACGTCGATATCTACTACCTGCACCAGCCGGACTGCGACGTGCCGATTGAGGAGACGCTCGCAGCGATGGAGGCGCACGTCCGCGCGGGCAAAGTGCGTTTTCCAGCGGTCTCCAATTACGCAGCCTGGCAGGTGTGCGAAATCCTGTGGATTTCGGAGAAGAATGGATTCAAGCCGCCCTACATCTCGCAGCCCATGTATAACCTGATCGCGCGCGGCATCGAAGAGGAATACTTGGCATTCTGCAAACGATTTGGTGTTGCAGTGATTCCCTACAATCCGCTGGCCGGGGGACTGTTGACAGGTAAGCACTCGCGAGAGCGCGGGCCGATGACGGGAACGCGCTTCGATAAGAACCAGATGTACCTCGACCGCTACTGGCACGACGACGACTTCGCCGCGGTCGAGGAGCTTCGCACCATCGCCCGTGAGGCTGGTAAGACGCTGGTCGAACTGTCGTTTCAATGGCTGCTGAGCCAGCCGCAGGTGGATTCCATCATCCTGGGGGCTTCACGCCTGGAACAGCTCGAAGAAAACCTCAAGGCCTGTGAAGGCGGGCGGATGGATGACTCCGTGCTAGCGCGCTGCGACGCCGTCTGGAAACGTCTGCGAGGAATTACGCCGAAGTATAACCGTTAGCAGGTCAAGTTCTTCTTTCCCCGCACGCCCCGGGGTGCTCTGTTCACTCTCTACCGCTGCTGTGCGCGGATTTTGGCGACGTCGGGAGCGGTAACGGTGGGGGCGTTATTACCCCAGCTTGTGCGCTCGTGATTGACGACAGCGGCGATTTGCTCGTCGCTGAGCTGGCTCGCAAAAGCCGGCATCTCCGAGGCGTACTTCACACCCCCGATTTCCTTGCCGTGCAACCCCTGCAACACTACCTGAATATGCTGGGTAGGATCAGCGGCGAGCACGACTTCATTGGCTTTCAAAGGCGGGAAGACGCCGGGGACGCCAGCTCCATCGGGTTGGTGGCAGGCGGCGCACTTATTTCCGTAGACCTGCGCGCCGACTGCCGAACTGGTTGCCGCTGCCGCCGCTCCGCCGCCCGCCGCCGGAGTTGCAGCGCCGACGCGCTGGCCGGCGTCGACTCCTCCGAAAGTGGGAGTTTCGGCAAAGCGCCCACTGGGACGCCACATGCTGGCCGCATACCACATGGCCCACGCGACGATGCCCAGGAAGAGCACCCAGGCCCAAGTGGGCACCGGTGTGGGAGTCTCGGCGCGCTGGGGCTCAAAGTTCTCGTCGGCGCTTCCGCCGTAGGCATTCACCAGAATCGGCAGCTTGCCTTCCACCACGTCGCCCGGCCTGAGGCCCACCACGGCGATGTCGGGGCCATTGCGGACCGTGAACTCGATGATGCGCACGCCGGGAACGCCGCTTTTGTCGGTGGCCCGGATGCGCAGTCGGTGCGGACCGTCTTCCAGCTTGGTGGTGTCAAGCTCGAAGGTGCTGGGAGGCCGGAACGTGGCGATGGGTTCCGGGTCATCGTCCAGAAAAACCTCTACTTTGACAGGATCACCCGTCATGGACAGTCACCTACTTTTCGGCGGGTACGGACGACTTTCAGGAACCGAACTCACGGCTGAATGCGGAGCGTCCTCCCTGCCTTGCGGCGGCTGTGAGCTCGCGAGTTGTGATTCGTCAGGCTCCAGGATCTTCCTCTTGATGTGGTCGGGTTGCTCTTCTCCCGGCCAGAAGGTGTACTTAATTCCCAGATAGAAAACCCAGATCAGGATGACCACTGCGCAGGCCACCACGACATATTCCCAAAGGCTGTGGGGGCCGGCCATGTGGTTCATCGGATGCATGTTGATTACGCCTGCTCCCTTCCCATACAAACTGCGAGTCCCAGCTATCAATACCTATGATCTTCAGTGCGCACTCGTTCCGGCTTGGCCCGCCTCCTCTGCCTGAGGCATCACTTTCAACGGCGGCTGCTTCAGCGCCAGCAGATAAGCCACCAGGTCCAACGCCTCCGGTGTAGCGACGACCACCTTGTCTTTGGGAGCGAAGGCGGCTGGAACCGGCACAACCACATCGTTCGGATCTGCCTGATCCTTCTCCCGAAAATACCACCAGTAACTCGGCATCACCGAATCTTTGACTACCGCGCGAGGACTGCAAAGGTGCATCAGGTGCCAGACCTGGCTCGGCTGGCGATTGCCGATATTGGAGAGATCGGGACCGGTGCGCTCGGTACCCAGTAGCTCCGGCGTCTGATAGACATAATCTCCAGGCGCCGATGGCCGACCAAACGGTTCATCCTCCGGAAGCGGCCTCACCTGTTGCGTGTGGCAGTAACTGCAGCCTTCGCTGACGTAAATGTCCCTGCCGCGCGCAGCCTCGGCCGAAAGCGGCTGCAGACCTGGCGTGGGAGGAGTCTTTTGAATCCGCGTGGCGGGAATCACCGCAATCATCAAGGTGAGGACAATAAACCCCAAGAGCGCCGTCCCGAACAGCAGCCGGGGATTAACGTGGAAGTTCATCCTTCCTCCACCCGGAGCGTTCCTTCCGCCAAGAATCGTGGACGCATCCTGTAGAGGTTATAAGCAAAAACCAGGTGGCTCAGGAACATGAGTGTTCCACCCACGGAGCGCCAGAGCCAATAGGGCGCCATGTCGACAACGGACGCGATGAAGGGACGCAGGCGGACCCAGTCGGAACCTTGAATGGTCCCCCCAATCGATACCGCCGACACATAGATCAGTAGACCGATCGCTGCGAACCAGAAGTGAACCCCGACGGCCAAAATGGACGGCTCGCGACCCGTGAGGCGTGGCAGCAGGCCGTAGATGCCTCCCCAAACCAGAAAGGCGATAAAGCCGTACATCGTGAAGTGCGAGTGGCCAATGGTGAAGTTCGTGAAGTGCCAGTAGATGTTGGTGGTGCGGAACGATTCCACCGTTCCCTGCGTGGACGCCACGCCATAAGCCACTGCCCCCACGAGAATGAAGGGGATCGAGTAGCTGCGCCCAATGGTGCCCCACTTCCCGCGCATCGTGAGCAGGAAGTTGCTGGTCCCCGCCCAAACCGGAACCATCATGCCCACACTGAACACGATGGCGGTGGTCTGAATCCACCAGGGGATGGCGCTGAAGATGAAGTGGTGCGCTCCGATCAGCGTGTAGAAAACCAGTTGAGTCCAGAAGGCCAGCACGCCCAACGAATAGGAATAGATCGGCCGGTTGAGGAACTTCGGAAGTAAATAGTAGGTGAGCCCGAGAGCCACCGGCGTGAACCACATCCCCACGCCTTGATGCATGTAGTAACCCTGGATGTTGGTCTGCGCCAACCCGTGCTGGTACCAGGGCAGGTAAGCAACGGTGACCAGCACTGCCGTCCAAATGAACGCCGCGACGATGTACCAGTTGGAGATGTAGATCTCCTGGATTTCGCGCCGCTCGACCGTGCGATAGAAGTTGTAGAGATGCAGGAGCAGACCCGTCACGAAGATGATCTCGATGGGCCAGACGTACTCCCGGTACTCCTGGTTTCCGTTGTTGATGCCCATCGCCAGTGCCACACTCCCCGCCGCCACCGCCAAGTTCCAGAGCCAAAGTGCGACCCGGGCAACTTTCAGGCTGTGAAGCTGCGCGCGCGAGGTGCGGGGAACCACGAAAAGACACAAGGCCACCATCGCCAAAGACGTCCAGCCCCAGAAAAGTGCGTTGGTATGGATAGGCCGCAGGCGTCCAAAGGCAGCGAACTTGGTGCTGAGAAGATCCGGGTTCGTCAGCTTTAGGGAGAGCAACAGACCGAGTGCCGTCGCGAACACCAACCAGAACGCCGCCCACGCCAGATACTGGTAGATGAGCCGGACGAGCGCGGGGTCCTCGCCGATAATCTCCTTGACGCTGATTTTGCCGATAGGAGGCGAACCCAAAGGAATACTCCTTAGTCGTCAAGAAGCAGGCGCAACACCCATTCTACCAAACCGAGGGCGGCAGGGTGAGGAGGCAGGCTGCCCCGCCTCCCCGCAATCCCTGCTGTCTAAGCTCCGCTTTTGAGCTCTAGCTTTTCGGCGTCCCACAAGACTCGCTGCTTCTTCAGGTAGGAGATGTTGGCCATGTGACAGGCCACCGCGGTTCCACAGCCGAACTCGACGTCCTCGATGGGCTGCTTCCGCGTCTTGATGCACTCGAAGAGATTACGGAAGTGATCTTCAGTGCCCTCGGCTTTCTGCGGATAGCTTTCCTTCTGGCGCTGCGGCTGCTGCCGCGCTGTACCGACGTCGGCCAGGGGATCGTTCTTGTGCTCATTGATGAATTGCTCTTTCAGGTCCTTCGGCCAAGCTTCGAGAGGATAGAGGTAGTCCTCCACAGGATTGTACGGAACCAAGTTGGCAGACCACTCCGTCAACTCGACCGTTCCCTTGTCACCGTAGAAGCGCACAATTTCGCCCGGATCCCAGTTCGAGACCAGGTTGGCGAGTACCACCGCCTGGAATTTGCCGTAGTCGTAAAACGTATTGTGGATATCGGGAACGTCGCGGTCACCGGTCCATTTGTAAATGCCGCCTTGGGCCATGGCGCTCAAGGGGTACTGGACGTCCAACACGTAGTGGACTCGGGACAGCAGGTGAACGTACTCATCGCCGGCGATACCCGTGCCGTAGTCCCACCAGTTCCGGAACTGGAAGAAGCGCTGCGCGTCAAAGGGCCGCTTGGGAGCATTGCCCAAGAAACGGTCCCAATCGACGGTCTTGGGCGAAGCGTCCGGCGGGACGGGGTAGCGCCAAGCGCCGATGGCGCTGGGCCGATAGATGGACGCTTGCACCGAGAAGACGGTCCCGATCTGGCCGCTTTGCACCAGTTCCTTGGCCTTCTGCGTGGACGTCATGCTTAAGCTCTGGCTGCCCACCTGCACCAGACGTCCAGTCTCCTTGGAAACTTTCGCCATCTCCAAAGCTTCCGGAATCTTGTGCGTCATCGGCTTCTCACAATAAACGTCCTTGCCCGCCTTCATGGCCGCGATGGCGATGGGGGCGTGCCAGTGGTCCGAGGTGGCGATGACGACCGCGTCGATGTCCTTGCGGTCCAGCACCTCGCGGTATTCGCGCGTGGTAGGTGTATTCGGCTGAATCTCTTGGGCCCGCCGGAAGTGGCCGTCATAAAGATCGCAGACTACCGCCACGTTCCCTCCCACGTTGAGAACGGCTTGCATCAACTCCAAGCCACGAATTCCTCCTCCAATGATTCCCACCGTGACTTTCTCGTTCGGAGAGGCAGCAACACGCAGCGGCGCTGCTCCCCAAGCCAAACTTGCGGCGGCGGCGCCCGCGACAGATCGCTCCATGAACTGACGCCGCGAAATCCCTTTACTGGACATGTTCATCCTCCTCACAGTCGATTCGGAATGCGCGCGAATTATAGCAAACGGCGCTCCCTCGCCTTGTAGTTTCTTCCGACCAGGAGCGGTCGCTCGCGTTCGGCACGATTCGATCGCAGACGCCAGGCGAACACGCTATGAGCCAGCCGGGAGAATCTCTAGACTGCGTGCCGCTTGTATTTCGGTGCTAAGCGGCTGGTGCTTGGGCATTGCGCCGACGACGGTCTGCTCACCCTAGCTTCCACTTCACAGGCCGCGTTCCCCGCAGGGCACGGACTTTGCCTTGCTGTTCCAGCCTATCCATGTGGCCTTTGACAGGAAACATGGCAAGCGTCCAGGTGTCTCGTGGCCAATCGCCTTCGGCATTCGCAACGGCGTCAATGAGCTCCTTCATCGTGAGTCCCCGATTTCCGAGGCCTGAAAGAATGACTCGATCAAAGAGCCCCACCGTCTGACGCGATTGCGAGATAAAGTCGCGAATCTCTTCGCCTTGCATGATCGGTCAGTGGCCGGAATAGAGCGCGTCGATCGCGAGCGCCTCAAAATAGCGGAGCGTCGAAAGGTGGACGTCCACGTAGTAGTAGGTGACGGTAATGGCCATCTCGCCGGTGGCCTTCGGGCAGCCGCACCCGTGAATCGCGTCGCCCACGAACGCTACCTTGTGCTGTGCGTCGTAAACCGCTAAGTGCCCGCGAGAATGGCCGGGGACGTGAAGGACTTCCAACTCCCAGTCAGAACGCAGCCGGATCTTCTCGCCACCCGAAAAGCAGAGATCCATCCGGCGCGGCCTGCCCGCGTCCGGAGGAGGCTCGGGATCGAAGCCCACGTCGTGCTCTGCCTTTAGGAAGTTGTAACGAAGAGCATAGAGGGCGCGGGGGTCTTCTACCATCTCCCGGTCGGCGACGCCGCAGGCCAGCCAAACGCGCGGTGAGGCGCGCTTGATGGCGTCGTTGCCTCCCTGGCGGTCAAGGTCGGCATGCGTAACGATGGCGAGCGTGAGTTGCTCCGGTTTGAGCTGGAGCTTGTCCAGATAGGGGAAGATGGTCTTCTCCGGCGTTTGAGCGGTCCCCGTATCGGCGAGGACGATATTCTCCTCGACAAACAGATATTGAAACAGGTTACGACCTGCGAAGAGGGATTGGATTTGGTAGACATTCTCATACAGTTCCATCGGGCGCTCCCATAGGGGTGTGCGCGGGATTCCTACACTACCTACGGCATAAGTTCAATTCCAATTCGGAGGGAACAAGCGAGAGGGTCTTGACAGCGGGGAGCCGTTCCCTTACCGTAAGCGCTTACACTTGGCAGGGCTGCCGTGCCGGACGGGGTCCAAGTTCCCCCCGAGCAAGCCACGGTGCCGCGCTGCCCGAGGCTACCCTTCGAAGCCGCACGCCGAACCGGGGGATGGCCAGCTCCCTTGGTCGGTCGAGGCCACAGACCCTGAATCGAGGCCACTATGTCCAAAGATAAGTTTGCCCTGGGAATTGACTATGGAACCGAATCCGGCCGTGTGGTGGTGATCCGGGTGCGCGATGGAGCGGAAGTAGCTTCCACTGTGATCCCTTATCCAGACGGCGTCATTGACGAGAAGCTACCCGGCGGGCCGCGGCTCGAACCCGACTGGGCCCTTCAGAATCCTCGCGACTACCTGCTGGTGGTCGAGAAGGGTGTTCCCAAGGCGCTCAAAGCGGCGAAGGTCAAGGCAGAGGACGTCGTCGGGATTGGGACCGACTTCACGGCCTCCAGCCCCATGTCCACCAAGCGCGACGGCACGCCGCTCTGCTTCTTGCCCCCGTATCGCAAACACCCTCACGCCTGGGTGAAACTTTGGAAGCACCACGCCGCGCAGCCGGAAGCGAACCGCATCAACGAAGTGGGCCGGGAGCGAAACGAAGAGTTCATCCGCATCTACGGCGGCAAGTATTCCTCTGAGTGGTTCTTCTCGAAGGTCTTGCAGGTGCTCGACGAGGCGCCCGAAATCTACGACGCCACCGACAAGTTCATTGAGGGCGCGGATTGGATTGTGTGGCAGCTCACGGGCGAAGAGAAGCGCAACACCTGCACGGCGGGCTACAAGGCGATGTGGGTGAAGGGCAAGGGATTCCCCTCCCAGGAGTTCTTCCGGGCGCTGCACTCCCGTCTCGAAAACGTCATTGAAGAAAAGGTCGGTACAACCTTCTATGCCCTGGGCGCACGGGCCGGAGGTTTGACCGCCTACTGGGCCGGCAAGACTGGACTTCCAGAAGGGACGCCGGTCTCCATCGGCAACGTAGACGCGCACGTCGCCGTGCCCGCCACCACCGTGACGCAGCCTGGATCGCTCGTGATGATCATGGGCACCTCGATCTGCCACATGCTGCTGGGGACCGAGCGTCAGATGGTAGAAGGCATGTGCGGGACCGTGGAGGATGGCATCGTTCCCGGCCTGTGGGGATACGAAGCCGGGCAGTCCGCCGTGGGCGACATCTTCGCCTGGTTCTTTGAGCATGGTGTTCCAGACTATATCCATCGCGAAGCCCGGAAGCTGAAGCTTCCCTTTACCGCGGCGCTGGAGAAGCGTGCGGCGGCACTCAGGGTAGGCGAGTCAGGGCTGCTGGCGCTCGACTGGTGGAATGGCAACCGGTCGATCCTTGTGGACGTTGATTTGAGCGGGCTGCTGCTTGGGATGACCCTCGCGACGCGCGCAGAGGAAATCTACCGCGCGCTGATCGAAGCGACCGCCTTCGGGACGCGGCAGATTATCGAGGCCTTCGAGACGAAAGGCATCGCCGTCAAGGAGCTGGTGGCCTGTGGCGGACTGCCTGAGAAGAATAGGCTCCTCATGCAGATCTATGCGGACGTGACCGGACGCGAGATCAAGCTCGCCAAGCAACTCCAGACCTGCTCAGCGTTGGGGTCCGCGATGCACGGCGCGGTAGCCGCAGGACGCGCGGGCGGCGGGTACGATTCGATCTTCGAGGCCGCTGAGCACATGGCCCACGTACAAAGGCTCGTTTATCGGCCACGCCGGGAGAACCACGAAGTGTACGATAGGCTTTTCAAAGAGTACCAAACCTTGCACGATTACTTCGGCCGGGGCGCAAACGATGTGATGAAGCGGCTGAAGGCTCTGAAGCGCGATCTGGCGGCCTCCTAACACGCAGTTCTCAGGGCGCCAACGGAAGGGAGAGGGCACGAACCTTCGGCAGGAACCCGCATGGCCAAGGACAAGTTTGCCCTCGGAATTGATTTCGGAACGGAATCGGGGCGCGTAGTAGTGGTCCGCCTGCGCGATGGCGAGGAAATGGCCGCAGCCGTCATCCCCTACCCGGATGGGGTGCTTGACGATAAGCTGCCCGGCGGTCCGGACCTTGCGCCAGACTGGGCCCTTCAGAATCCCCACGACTACTCCCTGGTGCTTGAGAAGTGTGTGCCCAAAGCTCTCAAAGACGCCAAAATCAGGGCCGAAGACGTCATCGGGATTGGCACGGATTTCACATCCTGCACTGTCTTGGCCACCAAGCGGGACGGCACGCCACTGTGTTTTCTACCCGAATACCGCAAGAAGCCCCACGCCTGGGTGAAACTCTGGAAGCACCACGCCGCGCAGCGGGAAGCGAACCGCATCAACGAAGTGGGCCGGGAGCGAAACGAGGAGTTCATCCGCATCTACGGCGGCAAGTATTCTCCTGAGTGGTTCTTCTCGAAAGTCCTACAGGTACTCAATGAGGCGCCCGAAATCTACGACGCCACCGACAAGTTCATTGAGGGCGCGGATTGGATTGTGTGGCAGCTCACGGGCGAAGAGAAGCGCAACACCTCTACCGCGGGCTACAAGGCCATGTGGGTGAAGGGCAAGGGATTCCCCTCCCAGGAGTTCTTCCGGGCGCTGCACCCCCGTCTTGAAAACGTCATTGAAGAAAAGGTCGGTACAACCTTCTATGCCCTGGGCGCACGGGCCGGAGGTTTGACCGCCTACTGGGCCGGCAAGACTGGACTTCCAGAAGGGACGTCGGTCTCTGTCGGTGTCGCAGACGGGCACGTCGCCATCCCTGCGACCACGGTGACGCAGCCGGGTTCGCTGGCGATGGTCATGGGCACCTCCCTCGTCCATATGCTGCTGGGAACCACGCGGCAGATGGTCGAAGGAATATGCGGGGTCGTAGAAGACGGCATCGTGCCGGGCTTCTGGGGCTATGAGGCTGGCCAATACGCCGGAGGAGATATTTTCGCCTGGTTCTTTGACCATGGCGTCCCTGAGACGATTCGTCGCGAAGCTCGAAAGCTCAAGATTCCCTTCACCGCGGCATTGGAGAGGCGGGCCGCCGCGCTGCGGCCTGGCGAGTCAGGACTCCTGGCGCTGGACTGGTGGAACGGCAACCGGTCGATTCTAGTGGACGCCGACCTGACAGGCATCCTGCTCGGAGCAACGCTCGCGACGCGCCCGGAGGAGATCTATCGCGCGCTCATCGAAGCGACAGCCTTCGGCACCCGGCAGATTATTGAGGCCTTTGAGGCCAAAGGCCTCGCCAGCAAGAACCTGGTAGCCTGCGGCGGGCTGCCAGAGAAGAACCATCTCCTCATGCAAATCTATGCCGACGTCACCGGGCGCGAGATCAAGCTGGCCAAGCGGCTGCAGACTTGCTCCGCCCTGGGTGCGGCGATGCACGGGGCGGTGGCCGCAGGACGCGCTGGCGGGGGCTACGATTCGATTTTCGCGGCCGCGGAACACATGGCACACTTGCAGAAGCCGACCTATCGGCCGAGGCCTGAGGCCCATGAAACCTACAACCGGGTTTTCAAGGAATACCAGACTTTGCACGACTACTTCGGCCGGGGCGGCAACGACGTCATGAAGCGGCTGAAAGGCTTGAAACGCGAATTGGTCGTACAATAGGCGTTCCGTCGCCCGCCGCCAGCGGTCAGCAAGGACGCGAGAAATCGCTGGTTTGGCTGAAGGCTGATAGTCGAAGGCTCGTGTCTATGTCAAGTCTCGAAAAACTCCGGCGCGAGGTGTGGGAAGCGAACCTGGGAATATTCCGCGCTGGCCTCGTTACGATGCACAGCGGGAACGCGAGTGGAATTGACCGTAAGCGGGGCCTAGTGATTATCAAGCCCAGCGGCATGGATTACGACAAGATGCGATCGGCGGATATGGTCGTGACGGATCTGGAGGGCCGCAAGATCCAGGGAAAATGGAAACCCTCTGTGGATCTGCCTGACCACCTTTACATCTACAAGCATCGACCGGACATCGGCGGAGTTATTCATACGCACTCCAACTACGCCACCGGTTTTGCCCTGCTCGGGAAGCCGATTCCTCTCTACCTGACGGCGATTGCCGACGAATTCGGTGTGGAGATACCCTGTGTCCCCTACGTCGATAACGTGGGTGACCACATCGGCGAAGCGCTTGTGAAGTACATGGGGAATTCGCCGGCGGTGCTTTTAGCCCAGCACGGCGCCTTCGCCTTCGGGCCGACCCCGCGGGACGCGCTCAAGGCGGCCGTGATGCTGGAGGATGTCGCCAAGACAGTCCATCTTGCACTGCTTCTCGGCAAACCGAAGCCTTTGCCGCCCGAAGAAGTGCAAAAGTGGTATGGCCGTTACCACACGACCTACGGCCAGGAGAAGAAACGTTGACGATTCGGGGCACGCAACTTCCGTGGAGACCCCGCGGGGTGCTCCTGCACATCCAGAAGATTGAGGACGCGCCATGACCTTATCTTTGTCCTATCCTTTGGGCTTTCTCGCCTTTTTCGTCACGCCTGAGCCCGCGGCGGCCAGCCGGCGAATCATCTTACTGAATCCCGTGGACCTCGCCATCATCGTCATCTACTTCGCCATGGTCCTCGGCATCGGCTTCTACCTGAAGCGCTACACCAAGAGGGGCGAGGACTTCTTCCTGGCAGGCCGCGAGATGACCGCCTGGGTCGCCGGGCTCAGTTTCGTTTCCGCCAACCTCGGCGCCCTGGAATTGATGGGCTGGGCGGCGGCGACCTACCAGTATGGCATCCTGGCCACGCACTGGTACTGGGTGGGCGCGATTCCCGCCATGCTCTTCCTCGGCATCGTCATGATGCCCTTCTACTACATTTCCAAAACTCATTCCGTCCCGGGCTACTTGCAGCTCCGTTACGGTGAACCCACCCGGGCGCTGAGCGGAATCTTGTTTGCGTTCATGACGGTTCTGATGGCCGGCATCGACATGTACGCCATGGCGCTGGTGATGAAGGTCGTGCTCGGCTGGAATATCCATTTCAGCATTTGGGTCTCCTCGCTCACCGTGGCGATTTACGTCGCCCTGGGCGGGTTGTTTTCTGCCATCTTCAACGAGGTGCTGCAATTCTTCCTCATCTGGCTGGGCGCGCTGCTGATTCCCATTCTGGGCCTCATTGAAACCGGCGGCTGGTCCGGCCTCGTGGCCCGGATTCACCAGAACTTTCCGCAAGGAGACTACACGCACCTCTGGAGCACCATGGGAAGCTTCGCGGATAACCCCATGGGCATCCACTGGACGGGAATCGTCCTCGGCCTCGGCTGGGTGATTTCCTTTGGCTACTGGACGACGGATTTCCTGGTCGTGCAGCGCGTCATCGCCGCCAAGGACATCCGCGCCGCAAAGCTCGCTCCCATCATCGGCTCCTACTTCAAGATGGCCGTGCCGTTCATCGTGATTTTGCCGGGTCTGCTGGGGCTGGCGGTGCTGCCCTTCACCTTGGTTCCGGAGAGCAGTGTCGGTCCGGGGCAGCACAGTTACAATGAGGTCTTGCCACTGATGCTGGCGCGTTACTGCGGTCCGGGCTTACTGGGGCTGGGGATTACGGCGCTGATTGCCGGCTTCATGTCCGGCATGGCCGGCAACGTCAGCGCCTTCGCCACCGTCTGGACTTACGACCTCTACCGGTCGTTCATTCGCAAAGGCGCCTCGGACGCCCACTACGTCAAAATGGGGCGCTGGTGCACCATCCTCGGCGTACTGGTCTCGATCGGCACCGCCTATCTGGTGATGGAGTTCAAGAGCATCATGGACTACGTGCAGGCGCTCTTCAGCTTCTTCATCGCTCCCCTGTTCGGGACGGTGCTGCTGGGCATGTTGTGGAAGCGGGCCACGCCCTGGGGCGGTTTCTGGGGCCTGCTGGCGGGAACCGTTTCTTCCATCAGCATGTGGGCGCTGGTGAAGGCCGATCGCAGCATGCTCGCCTACATTGCGCTTTCCAGCCACGCCAAGGACATGGCGGAAAACATGTATCGGGCGCTGTGGTCGTGGGTGATCTGTGTAACCGTCACGGTCGTGGTCAGCTTGTTGACTCGACCTAAGCCCGCGGAGGAGTTGACCGGCTTGGTGTACGGCTGCACCGAGCTGCCTAGCGAAGGGCACCTGCCGGTCTGGAAGCGGCCCATCTTCTGGGCAGGCATTTCCTTCGCCGCGTTTCTGATTCTGCAGTGGATCTTCTGGTAGCGGCGGATTTATCCCCCAGCCTGCCGGGGCGCAACGCTAGCTCTATCACGTACCGATCGCTCAAGGAGTTTTCCTCATGGCTGAAGACCATCACATCATTCCGGTCTGGTTCTTCGTTGGCGTGATTCTCTCGATTTACGGGGTGCTGATCCTGGCGACGGGCATCTACGAACTTTCCCACCCGCCTTCGACCGTGCTCGCGAACCTCCGCCCGGCCATTTGGTGGGGCGCGCTGCTCACGGTCATCGGCGGAATCTACGTGTACTTGCATATGCCCCGGAAATCGTAACAGCAGGTGGCCAGGGGAGGGACCCCTGCAGAGAATCTCCGCGTAAGCAGCATTGCCCCGTTTCCGCATCGCGCTGACCCGGCCGGAGGGAGGACAGAGATGAAGCGAAGACAATTCCTTGGCACGGTCGCCGCGCTCCCGATGGCCCTCAGAGCGCAGGAAGGGCCGCCGGTTCACGAACCGGTGGAAAAGATGACGGCGCCGAATTGGCCGACTATTGCGTTGAACCATCTGGGCTTCCGGCCCAAGGTCGGCAGCAAGGTTCTGGTGGTTCGGGCGTTGGTCTCGCCCCGTCCTCGTGAGTTCACGCTTGCCGACGTAAGTGAGCGTCCGTTTCGTTTCACTCGCCTTCTGACCGAGACGCGCTCCGATTTTGGCCCTTGCCTCACGGCGGACTTCACCGATCTGGACCGGCCCGGCATGTATCAGATTACGGTGGGGGACGAGTGCTCAGTGCCTTTCTTCATCGACGAGCAGGTGTGGCGACGCACGCTTCCGAAGGCGGTTGGCTACTACCGCTACCAGCGCTGCGGTGTGGAGGTGCCCGGCGTTCACCCAGCCTGCCATCTGGATGACGCGCGCCGGCGCGACAACGGCCAGCACGTCGATGTGGTCGGGGGCTGGCACGACGCCGGTGACCTGCGCAAGTGGATGGAAGTGACGATTCTCAACGGCATTGCGCTGCTCAACCTGCTACGGAACATCCCCGCGCCGCGTCCCGCCGACCCGGCGCACGAACAAATCCTGGAGGAAGTGAAGTTCGGCAACCGCTATTTCCTGAAAATGCAGGACGCGGACGGCAAGATCTGGGCGGACGCCGCGGGTGGCCTCAATGGGGACAACAGCGACAATCACTGGACCGACAACGTCATCGGCACCGCCGACGACCGCTACGTCAACACGGAAAAGCGCAGTGGCACGGCAGCCGTGTTCACGACTCTGCAGGGCCTGGTGGGGCAGTGCTACGCGAAGTCGGATCCAGCTTACGCGCAGCAATGTCTCGACGCCGGTATACGGTCTTGGAAAGCCTTTGGAAAGCCCGAGTCAACGCAGGATACGGCGTGGTGGGCGATGGCTGCCTGCGAACTATTCCGCGGTACAAGAGACCCGGAGTATCGCGAGCACGCGATACTACTGGGACGTAGATTGATGGCGCGGCAGAACACATCCTTCATCGCCAGCCAGAACCGGGTGCGCGGCTTCTGGATGCAAGGCGACCAACCTTACATGGACGTGGTCGATTCGGCTCTGCCCCCGCTGGCGCTGTTGGAGCTCTGCGAGTCCTTTCCCGATGCCGAGGATGGAGCCAAGTGGAAAGACGCGGTGAAGTTACATATTGAGGAGTACTTGATGCCGATGTCCGAGCGGAACGCCTACCGCATCATTCCTCTGGGCTTGTTCCTGGGATCCCCGACGCCGGAGACATATCGGCCGCTGGCCGGAGGTTTGACCTACCGCTACTTCCATCCCGTCCGCAAGCAATTCTGGTGGCAGGGCGCGAACTGTCACCTCGCGTCGAATGCCCTACTGCTCGCGCGCTTCTTCCGCCTGAACGGAAACCAGAAGAAGTCTTACGTTGACCTAGCCTACCGCCAGCTTGAATGGATCATGGGAGCAAACCCATTCGCCGCGTGCATGATGACCGGCGAGGGCATGCGCAACCCCTTCCCGCACTCGCGCTTCGTGGGGCTCATCCCGGGCGGAATCATGAATGGCATCGCCGGGAACGCCGATGACGAGCCAATCCTCGACATGCAGTACACCCAGGATTGGCGCACCTGCGAGTACTGGAGCCCCCACGTGGCGTTCTACATCTGGGCAAATTCGGTCCTGGAAGGAGTTGTCTGATTTAGGGTAGGGGCACAGCGTGCTGTCCCCCTGCAAAGGCAAATACCAGTCTAAGCGTCGGCTGTTCTTCACACCTCAGGAATCCCCAAATCCTTACTTCCGAAGGGCGACATCCTAGCTTGAGGGGCGTATTGCTCGAGGAGGTCCAGGGCAATACGTGCCCGGCGCACGCGCTCCCGCGCAAGGCTGATCGCGGTCGGCTCCAAGTGCAAACCTGAAGGGTAAATGTCCGGGGCATTGCGTAGCCCAAACTTGAAATAGACGGGCGCGGCCACCCGGACGATCTGCGGCATTTCGTAGTACCGGATGAACCCACCGAAGTTATCGGGTACCTCGATGTACAAGTCTATGGGTATGTCCACCGCTTGGCGGATGGCGCCAATTTGCGCCGGGGTCAGGTCGGTGGGAATGTTGAGCGTGGAGACGCCCGCGTCCTCAAAGATCTTCGCCGTAGCAGGATTGGCCGCGGGAAGGGTGACGGAACTCTTGATAATGAGATTCTTGGGCAGCTCCCCCTTGTGCTTCATTGCATTGAGAACCCATATGAGTCCAAGGTCGGCAGGCAGCACGCTCCGGATGCCGAGGTCGCACGCCCGGCGGACGTCTTCGATAGCGTAGACTAGTTGGTCGGCGCCGCGGTGTTGCCACCCGATCACCTTGCCGGCCAGCGTGAGCGCCTGGGCACCGGTTTCAAACGGCGCGCGCGGGCCGACGAACAGGCAGACCTCGATCCGCTGCTCATTCCCGATGCGGGCCATCTCCCGAATCTCGTCTCGCGTAAGCAGCATGATGCCGCTGCCCTGGCTGACCCGGTGGATCGGCACCCGATACGCTTTCGCAGCCTCCAGCACCTCCCGAAACACGCTCGGCCCTTCGCAGGTCGGGATTTCGATGCGGTACTCTCCACCGTCCCGGAAGCGCTTGGAACTCGGCTTCAAAGCGTGGTTGTCTTCTCCGGGCAGCTTCAACTTAGCAAGAAACTCTCGCGTCTTTTTCATGACTGGCTCCAGGCGCCGTGGTAGGGCAGGGCTTTCACAGCCCTCCCATTTGCTCGTCCGCGGGAGCACCTTGAAGGTGCTCCCCTACTGCGTGTACTTCAGATAGACGGTGCGCGTCTCGGTGTAGAAATCAAGCGCCAGCGGCCCCTGTTCGCGCATCCCGAAACTCGATTCCTTGGTGCCGCCGAAGGGGAGTTGATATTCCACGCCGGCGGTTGGAAGATTAACGGTGATCAAGCCGGCTTCGATCCAGTTGATGAACTGGTGGACGCGCGTGAGGTCTCGCGACACGATCGAGGCTGAAAGACCAAAGCGCGCGCTATTGGCCAGGCGCATGGCGTCGTCAAAATCGTTCGCAACCATAACCGCCAGCACAGGCCCAAAGACTTCTTCCTGAGCGATGCACATTTCGGGTGTGACACCCGTGAAAATTGTCGGCTCTACAAAGTAGCCGAGGTCGTAGATGCCTCCCGTCAGGCGATTCCCGCCGCAAACTAACTGGGCGCCTTCTTTCTTCGCGACCTCGATGTATTTCAAATCCGTTTGGAGTTGCCCCGCGTCCACTGCCGGGCCCATGTCCACGCCCGGCTCGAGCCCGTTGCCCACTTTCATCTTGCGCGTCTTCACTACCAGCTTCTCCAGCAGCGGCTCGTAGATGGCTTTCTCGACGATGGCACGGCTGCACGCGGTGCATTTTTGACCAGTCGAGAAAAACGCGCCGTTCACCAGGACGTCCGCAGCGTAATCCAGGTCCGCGTCCTTGAGCACCACCGTGGGATTCTTCCCGCCCATTTCGAGCTGGACGCGAATCTTCCGGCGGACCACCTTGTCGTAGAGCGCGTTGCCCACTTCGCACGAGCCGGTAAAGGAAACCGCGCGGACCGCGGGATACTCCACCAGCGTATTGCCCACCGCGCCGCCACCACCCGTCACGTAGTTGATCGCGCCCGCGGGGATCCCCGCTTCGTGAAGCGCTTCCACCAATCGGTAGGCGCTGAGCGGAGCGAGCGATGCGGGTTTGATCACTGCCGCGTTGCCGCCGACCAGCGCCGGCGCCATCTTCCAGGCAGGAATAGCGCTGGGGAAATTCCACGGCGTGATGAGCGCTACCACCCCCAACGGCTTGCGCATGGTGTAGCAGAAAACGTTCTCGCGTTCGGAGGGAATCTGGTAGCTGAACTGGCGTGCGCCCTCTCCGCCGAAATAGCGGAAGATGTTGATCGCCCGCTTCACTTCGGCTTTGGACTCGGGCAGCGTCTTGCCTTCCTCGCGCGTCATGTCCTCGCCAAGCTTCTGAAGCCGGCTCTCCAGGATTTCTGCGGCTTTGAACAGGTATTCCCCTCTGCGCGGAGCCGGCAGCGCCGCCCACGACGGCTGCGCCTTCGCCGCGGCATCGCAGGCAGCCCGCATGTCTTCCGCGTCCGACGCCTGAAAGAGGCCAACGACTTCATTCGTGTTGGCAGGATTGACGTTCGGAAACGTCTTCTTCGACTTGCACTCCACCCACTTGCCCGCCATATAATTGCGATAAAGATCCGGCATGAGAACCCCCTTGTAAAGATCCCGGAATGAAGGCGGTAGAGATTATGGGCAGGGGGCGAGAGGGAGTCAAGCGAACGCTCCCCTGCGGAGGGCTGGGCGTTGCGACACCCGTGCTGCCTCAGCTACAATCTGCCGCTCAATATCATCTGTCGAAAGGCTGGCCATGAAAACGAAACTGGCTGTCCTCGTGCTGGGTAGCCTCACGGTCGGACTCGCTGCTTCGGCACTCGCGAAGGATTATGAGACAGTCGAAATGAAAGCTCCTCATCTGGGCGGGATGACGGTGGGCTTTAACTTGATCCTGCCGCGCGATTATGCGACGTCTACGCAGCGCTATCCGGTACTCTACCTGCTGCACGGTTACACCGACCACTACCCGGCGTGGGTCAGCTACACGGGCATCACGCAATACGCGCGGTCCTACGACGAAATCATCGTCATGCCGGAAGGCGACAACGGGTTCTATACGAATAGCGGGAGCGACCCGAAGCTCGCCTGGGAAGATTTCCTTATCCTCGATCTGATCCCCTACGTGGACACTCACTACCGGACAGTCGCGTCACGCCAGGGTCGCGCCATTGCCGGGCTTTCCATGGGCGGCTACGGCGCCTTGAAGGTGGGGCTGAAATATCCGCAGATGTTTGCCGCCGTCGCGAGCTTGAGCGGAGCGGCGGGCGCCGCACGCTGGCAGCATCACCCGTTCGAAGACCCGGATTTCCAGAAGTTGATCGAAGGAGTCTTCGGCCCGCGCGACAACCCGGAGCGCGCTCGCAACGATCCCTTCCTGTTGGTCAGGAACCTGCCGGCGACCGCTGTGCCGCAGCTCTACCTGTCCATCGGTTCGCAGGATTTCTTGCTAGATGAAAACCGGGAGTTCGTGCGGCTTCTGGCGGAGCTAAAAATTCCTTACGAATACCGCGAGATCCCCGGCAAACACGAATGGCCGGTGTGGGATAGCCAGATCCAGGTGGTGCTGGCGCTGCAAGCGCGGGAGATCAGGGCCCTGTCCAAAAGTGCAAATTGACATCTGCCGAGTGCCCGCTGTGGAGCTGATGTGGCTGCGCTTGGTGCGCGGGGCATCGAGGGGCGCCTTCAATGCTTGCAGAACACCTTTCTCACGCAGCCGCGGCTTTTCGTTGTCGAGCGGGCGGAGCCTTAATCAGCAGCAATCTGATCACATCCTCAAGGTCGCGCCGCGACGTCACTTTTAGGAAGAGCCAACGCCCGTCGTGTAATTGCGGCGTATCCTCGAAGACCTTCCTGATGGTCTTCCCGAGTTCTAGAAGAGCAGCCTGTTCGGCCTGGGCACTGCCAAGGACAAGTTGCGCCGTGAAGTATTCTGGCCCGGGATACAGGGTGACAATCGTTTTGCCACTCCTCCGAAACCATATCACCCAGCCGTACTTCTTCGGCCCGCACTTGAACTCGCCTTGCACACCATAGCTGTCCGAAATGAACTCTGTCAGTTTCTCCCACAGTGGTCTTTTAGAGCCTAAAGTGGCGAAGACTTCTCTCATTGTCGGCTGGCGGTTCTTGTCGGCGAATGCGCTGATGGCCATAGCTGCTGACCCCCTTTGCAGGAATTGTTGAGCCTTCCGCAACAGCACTCGGCATTCGAAGAGCTCCGACGAAGAGCCGTATGCACCAAGGTAGCCCGCGCATGAAAGGCGAAAGGGCGTGACGTCACACAACACAACGACCGTTCCCGATCGCCGCTACAATGACCGCACGCGCTGCTCGCGTTGCTCGGGCGAGGACATGAGGGCGACGGCGTACTGGAAGCCCGCCTGGCAGCCGCGCATGACAGCCAAGCTGCGGTAGTAGTCGTTGTAGCGGAACCCTGTCTCCCCGCGCCACATGGGGAATTCGCCGCAGGCCTCCAGCCACTTGTCATAAACCGCGCTGATATCGAGGTACGTGTCCGGGTGGAAGTTCGCCATATCCTCCCAGTTCTCCGCATAATAGAGTTTTCCCACATAGTGCGGCGGTAACTTACCGGCTAGGGCGGAAAGGCCAGCATAAAAGATGGCGTCCCGGACGGTGGCGTGACAGTTCTGGTGGTCCTTGTGCCAACTGCCGCTCCAATGCGTCACGATGATTTCGGGCTTGAACTGCCGAATCTGGTCGCAGACAGCGCGGCTCGCTTCCTCGCTCAACGGAATCTCCGCGTCAGGGTACGTCAGGAAGGCAGTTTCCGCTCCCAGGATCTTGGCCGCATTCTCACTAGCCTTACGCTGTAACGCGCCGTAGGCTTCGGGCGACAGGGTCCGATGGCCTCTTTCGCCGAGCGACAGGCTCAAGAAAACACCGCGGCCGCCGTCATGAACGTGCTGTGCAACTGCGGCACCCATAGTGAAGAGCGTGTCGCCTGGGTGCGCGGCGATGGCCAGGATCGTCGAGGACATAGATTTTCTCCGGACGGTAGGGAAAGGGATTCACGCCCCTCCGGCGGGAGAGCCATGACGGCCCTCCCCTACCTCACCGCGGCACCACCGGCAGGATCAGCGCCGACGGATGTTCGCGATCGTGGTAGATCGTGTTTCTTGCTTTTACCCAGCGTGTTGCATGGCCCGGGTCCTCACCGGTATTCAAATTGCGGTCGAAACGCGGAAAATTGCTGCTGGAGATTTCCAGCCGCAGCTTGTGCCCCTGGAGAAAAACATTGGACGTGGCCCAGAGGCCGATGGTGAACTTGTAGACCTCCCCTGGATTCATGAACTCGGGCTTCTCCTGGGAGTTGCGGTAGCGTGCCCGCAGGATGCCGTCCGTCAGGTTCTGTGCAAACCCGTTCGGCCAAACATCCACCACCTTCGCAGTGAAATCCGTGTCCACGGCTGAAGAACTGGCATAGAGTTCGACGCTGACAGGGCCAGTGACCTCGAAGTCCTCCTTGAACGCGGGCGTGGAATAGACCAGAACGTCGCCGCGCGATTCGGTAGGCCGCTGGTCGAAGGCACCGGAAGCAAGGTGGTCGTTGTCGCAGCAGAGGCCGCCGCCACGCGTGGGCACCGGCTCGGCCGGGTTGTACACGAAATGGTCGGGGAGCTCGGCTTGCGGCGCCGTCGTGCTTAACGCCCCGTCACCGAGCAAGGAATTCGCGCTGCCCGCAGAATGGAGGTTGTAACGTGCGTTCCGCGCACGAGCTAGCGGCCAATCGTCTTCCTCGCGCCAGGTGTTCAGTCCCATCACAAAAATCTTGACGGGCTTCTCTCGCTCGCTGTCATTGGTGACGCCTTTCAGCAGGTAGTCATACCAGCGCAGCATCAGCTTGTCGGTGTCGAACACCTCACCGCCGCCGCGCGCCTCGGGACCGAAATCCACTTTACCGACCTTGCTGCCAAAGGGCCCGTGGTACCAGGGCCCGACGAGCAACCGCTGGCCGCCCCGGGCAGCGTCGCTCCCACCTCGTGCCTTGCTGCCTGCGTAGTTCCGCAACGTCCCGCCAAGAAAGATGTCGTACCAGCCTCCCACGTGGTAGGCAGGCACCCGGATCTTTGCGTGCTGGTCTTCAATCGACCACCGCCTCCAGTAGTCGTCGTAACCCGGATGCGCGAGCCAGTCGAGGAAATAAGGCGCCAAGCCTTCCGTGCTGCCCACATCGAACAACGGGTAACTCGCCAGTGGCAGCTTCAGGACCCACTGCATGGCGTTCGCGCTTCGCCGGACGCGCTGACTCAGAGTGTCCTGGGCAAGCCCTGAAGTCCAGGATTCGTTGAACCATTGCTCAAACGCACCGCCCTGGTAGGTCCAGCCATCGTGATAGTTGGACGCCGTCACGACAGGGAAGATTCCTGCCAGGTGCGGCGGCGAGGCGATGGCAGCCAGCATCTGCGTGGCGCCCACGTAGGAGGCTCCGAACATCCCCACTTTGCCATTCGAGTAGGGCAGCACCGCGGCCCACTCAACCGTGTCGTAGCCGTCTTCGGATTCATGCAGGAAGGTGTACCACTCGCCCTCGGACGTGTAGCGCCCGCGCGCGTCCTGGAAGATCACGACGTAGCCGCGCGCGGCAGCCTCGGGGCCAAAGTCCACGCCACCCCGTTTGTCGTAGGGCGTCCGCTGAAGCAGAACAGGGAATCTGCCCTCCGCCTTCGGCCGGTAGATGTCGGCGCGTAACATAACGCCGTCGCGCATCTTCACGGCGACGCCGCGCTCAACCGTCACCTCGTACTGCTCGGCGGCCAGAGCCGCAGCGCCTGCCGGGACAAGCCAAATGCAAATGGCCAAGAGGAATGTGATGTGACGTCTCATAGTTACCTCATATTCCAAGGAGGACCGCACTTGGCGGGCTGTCCTCAGTTCCTTGCGCAATTACGCCAGCGCGCCTATCACCGCAAGGAGCCTGTCAACTTCCGCGGCGGTATTGTAGTGCACCAACCCGATGCGCAGCATCCCGCCACTCGACTCAACGCCGAGGCGCTCGGTCAGGCTGAGCGCGTAGTAGTTGCCGTCCCAGGTGAAGATGCCGCGTTTGGCGAGGAGTGTTGCGAGTTCGCGCGGCGAATGGCCCGCAAGGCGAATGGCGACCGTAGGAACACGCCAAGCAAAGCGCGCCGGGTCGCGGATTCCATAAAACGTCAACCCTGGAATCTCCAGCAAACCCGCCACGAGCGGCTCCACAAGACTCCGTTCGTAGGGGCGAATTGCTTCGTAGGCTGCCAGTAGTGCGGCTCGCCGGCCCATGGTGCCGGGCCTGCTACGCCTCCCCAGGTCGGCCAGGTAATCGATGGCCGCCGTGACCCCGGCCAGCCCTTCATGGTTCTGCGTTCCGGTTTCCCAGCGACCGGGAATCTCTTCCGGGGCAGGCCGCACCTTGTAGGGCCGAAATCGCTCAAGGGGCTCTCGCTTGGCATAGAGCGCGCCCAAGTGCGGCCCGAAGAATTTGTAAGGCGAGCAGGCCAGGAAATCGCAGTCGAGCCGCCGCACATCAATCGGGCCGTGCGGGGCGTAGTGCACCGCGTCGATGAAGGCCATCGCGCCGACGGCGTGGGCCAGGCGCACGATCTCCGCAACGGCGTTGATCGTTCCAACGGCGTTGGAGGCATAGCCCACCGCTACCAAGCGCGTGCGTTCATTGATCTGTCGCGCTAGATCCTCCATGTCGAGCGTGCAATCGTCCGCATGGATATCCACGACCCGGATCACGCAGCCACGCTCTTCCAGGGCACGCCAGGGAGCGACGTTGGCGTCGTGGTCGAGGCGTGTGACAACGACCTCATCGCCCGGGCGGACTTCGCGGCCGATAGCGCGGCTGAGGGCGAACGTAAGGGTGGTCATGTTCGGGCCGAACACTACCTCGTCCGAGTCGCACCCGAGCAGGTCGGCCATCGCCGCGTGGGCCTCCGCGATCGTCCCGTCGGTGCGTTGACTCGTGGCGAATGCCCCATGGGTGTTGGCATTCGAGTGAATCAAGTAATCGCGCATCGCGTCGATCACGCGCTGGGGCACCTGCGTACCTCCCGGCCCATCGAAAAAGGTCGCCGGATAGCCATTCACTTTTTCCGCGAGAGCGGGGAATTGCGCGCGAACCCAGTCGATTTCGAACGCCGGCACGGGCTGGTCCTCTTGGATTGGCGATTATGAACGCCGGATAGATGCTTAGCAAGGCTTAGGTGGAAACACGAGTCCTGGCAACCGACGGCAAATCCTCCGACTTGAGGTAAGAATGACAGGTTAAGGCCGAAAAGCAACCGTACGCTATCAGCGCAGTCTGCGGCGGCTAGTTGGCCTCGTCGCGGCCGTGGGTGACGCGGAGCAACTCGATGTGTGTTCCCCCGTGCTTGCTTAAGAGCGCCACGACTTTTTCCTGATCGGGGTGCTTGATTTTGAATACCGTTTTCCCCTGTTCATCTCTTTCGGTGAACGTTGTCACTTCACCTCCCAGCCGGTCTTTATAGAAGTCCCTGACCTTTTCGCACGGATCGGGAGTCTCAAATTTCGCGACCACGATGCGCACGTTTTGCTCACCTGGAAAGGCAAGGCTGACGCTGGCAGAGTCCTCATCCGTCGCGCGCTTCGCGCCGGGATAGATGGGCAGCCCCAAGCGGGCTTCATTCACCTCTGGCTTGACTTCGAGCGCGAGGAAGGGGGTCTGGATGGAGACTTCTTTCTTGCCACGCCCGCCCTCTTCTACCTGGAGCCGGACGCTGCGGGAGAGAACCCGCAATCCAATCCAAACCGCGAGACCGGAGACGAGAACAATCAGGGCGAGAATCAGTAGTGCGATGGCCACGATGTGGCTGCCGGTCCGAGGTGGGGGAGGCGGCATGGGAGGTCGGGGAGCTTGAGGACTTGTAGCCATGGGACACACCTTATCGGCGGATTCGTTCTGTTAAGGATAACGTTTTCCGACCGCTCCGGGTTCCCGCAATCTGGCGCGGCGGCAGCCGATGGGGATACCCAGTGGTGACCCTGAGCCCTTCCGGGCAGGTACTCCTTTCGCAATAGAACGGATTGACCGCACAAGTCTTGTGCAACCCTCTGACTCTCGGAGGGTTGAAGTCTCTGAAGCGCTGCGGATCTTCTGGGCTGCGGTCGCTTGAGGCAGGCGGAACCCTGATGCTATGCTGCCCTCCTCGGCACAGTTCAAATCGGACTCAGGGAGGGAACCTCGATGCAGTACCGGAAACTGGGCGGCAGTCCATTGATGGTTTCGGCCCTCGGCCTGGGATGCATGGGGATGTCGGAGTTCTACGGGCATCGCGACGACCCCGAATCGATCGCCGTCATCCAGCACGCCCTGGACCTGGGCGTCAATTTCCTCGACACTGCCGATATCTACGGCCTGGGCCGCAACGAAGAGCTTGTCGGGAAAGCCCTCAAAGGCCGCCGGCACGAAGTGGTTCTGGCCACCAAGTTCGGCAACGTGCGCGAGCCGGACGGCCGCTGGGTAGGAATCAACGGGCACCCCGAATACGTCCGCCAAGCGTGCGAGGCCAGCCTGCGCCGGCTGAATGTGGAGAGCATCGACCTCTACTACCAACATCGGGTCGACCGCAGCGTGCCTATCGAAGAGACTGTCGGCGCGATGGCGCGCTTGGTGGAGCAAGGAAAAGTCCGTTACTTGGGTCTTTCCGAGGCTGGGCCTGCGACGATTCGCCGCGCGCATCAGACCCATCCCATCAGCGCATTGCAGACGGAGTATTCGCTCTGGAGCCGCGACCCCGAGGATGAAATCATCCCCACCTGCCGCGAACTGGGCATCAGCTTCGTGGCGTACAGTCCACTGGGACGTGGATTCCTCACCGGGAAAATCCAGAGCCTCGATGACCTTGCTCCCGACGACTGGCGCCGCAACATGCCACGCTTCGTGGGTGACAATTTCCAGAAGAACGTCGATCTGGTTCGGCACGTCCAGGAACTCGCCGCCGCCAAAGGGTGCAAGCCTTCACAGGTTGCGCTGGCTTGGGTGCTGGCGCAGGGCGAGGATATGTTGCCGATTCCCGGCACGACGAAACAGAGCCACCTCGAGGAGAATTTAGCTGCGCTGGAGGTAACTCTCACGCCGGAAGACCTGGCGCGCATCGACGAAATCGCCCCCAAAGGCGTCGCGGCGGGCGACCGTTACCCCGAAGCGGGGATGAAGGTGATCAGTCTGTAGCGGCGAACTCCCCTGCTGCCTCAGGAGGAGTCGGGGGTGGCCGTGCCACCACCTCTTAGTCCCCCCTCGAAGAGGAAAGGAATTCGCCACATGACACAAACCACGAATCGATGCGCGCGCCACCTGCCGAAGGCATCACCGTTCATTTTGTGGTGGCGCCTGGCTCTGCTGGAATTTCCTCATGAATTCTGGAATCGGTTCAGCCGGTCCCAGCGGTATATATGCAGATTCGAGGCTGGCAAAGCCCTCCTTCTTGACCTGCGTTGACTGGACCAGACTGTGGATCACATTGGTAGAATCGACGAATTCAAATTTGAACCTCTCTGCTTTGCCGGTCGGTTGCGTTTCGAAGAAAAGCCATCCCGACAATGTACTATTAGGAGCTATGGCCTCTCGCTTCGCCTTCCAGTCGAAACCCTCTCTGCTCAAATCCAATCTCATGATGCCTTGGTTTCTCCAGAACGCGACGACTGTCCCTTGTTCGTCGGCCACATAACGCAGTGGGACCAGCCGCTGCCACTCGCCATCAGCCTTTACAGAAACAGAATACGACTTAATTGAAAGTGGACGGTCACTGGTGTTTGTTAGATACACATATATATAAGTCTCTACGGGGATCACGTCCTCTCCTCCCGGAACAGGGTACACGCGGTACAGCACGCGGCCGGTGAACCAAGAAGAAATGGAAACTCTCAGATGCTCTGCAAAGTACTTCTTGTACAATTCGTAGTAGTTTGGGAGTTGCGCGAGAACAAAACCGATGACCGCCCCAATAAGGCCAGGTGTAAGCCACTGCAACCAGTGAGGGCTGTTTTTCATGACTTTAATCCTCTATGAATAGTAGCTGAGGAGATGTCGCATTTCAGTATCTAATTCGCATCGGATTTTGGCGCGGAGCGCCACCGATTCCGCCCGCACACTTACCTCGACCGCTGCACCGTCACCACAATCCCGCTATTCGCTCATTTGTATGCCGGAATCCCCGTCACGCGCTCGCCGATGATGAGGGTATGGATATTGTGCGTGCCTTCGTAATGGCCGCATCGAGTACCCACTGGTTGCCCGTCACTCGCCGTAGAACAACGGCGCAAGTTCTGCGTTGGGGACAAAGCGTGACGCTTGACGGAGAATAGCTCGGCAGGCTCCTGTGTCAAGTTCGGGGTGGTTAGGGATAGTCAGCGTCTCCCTCTGGCCGCCGGGGCCGATGCGGCGCAGTCTAGTATGACTTCCCCCTTGTGAGAAGATCTCGAAGCCAAACTTGCGCAAGATGGCAACGACCTCCTGGCCGGAGAGCCGTCTAAGCCGTGGCAGGGTGCGCCTCCAATTCGAAGGTGACAAGAATACTGGGCGAGGGTGCCAATCCCAGCTCTGCCAGGTCTTCTCCCTCCAGGTGCAGTTCCACAGCCTCGCGCAGATTGCGTGTGACTTCATCTAGAGTTCGACCTTGCGTCACGACCGCAATCTCCAGACACTCAGCGACATAGCCCGATTGCTCACCGGGTCGAATCGCGGCCTTAATCGTGCGCTGTAAGGTCATCGCGTTTACCTCCGCTCGCGTCAGACTCACGCTCCGCGCCTGAGTCAACTTCTGAAACAAAGACTATCAGACTCCTGCCACGCTCTCAAGCGCTGCTGCGCAGCCCCCGCTGTAGCGGCGGTCGGAGCTTGTCCCGCGCAGCGGGGACCGGCGGTTTTTCGTCCAAAGGCCGCCGCTCATAGAGCGGCGCTACAGAGCGCGGTTCGCGGAGCCCCTCCGCGCCTGCGGATCGATTTCCCCTCATCCCCGCCCCGCCGGCCTGACAAGGCCCGCGCCAGTCCGCGGACCGCGGCTCTTGCAGGCCCGGCTGGTAGCAACCGACGCTACGCAACCTTGTTTAGATCGAATGAAACCGTATAGAGGAAAGCACTTACGCCAGGAATCATTCTCAGAGCATATTGGAGCTTCTCATCCAGTTCCCTTTGGATGACAATTCCTCTCACGCCGTGCCCTTCGGCTAAGTTCTCTTTGACCCACCCCATATACCTCAGCACTTGACCAATCACCGCATCGCTGGTTCTTCCTTTTTTGAGCTCGATTACGACAAATTCCTTCTTGTCTTTGTCAAAAGCCAGAAGATCGATGGGTCCAATTGACGTGGGGAACTGGCGCCCTGTGGAGTCTTCATCCTGGTAAAGTTCTAGTCTAGCTCCAAAGTCAATCTTGTCGAAATTCGCCTCAATAAACTCCTCGAGATACTTCTCCATCGCAAATTCCATGGATTCCGTCTCTTTAATTATGGAGCCTGACGTTGCGACCAGCGGGGCTCGAATATCGCCACCCTCCTTTAGCTTCCTGATGGCTTCGAGGCCTTCGTCCTCAACGGCTACAATATGTAGTAGATGGTCGAGATCAATAAAGGTTATATCTGACCTCGAGGATCTCATACTTCCTAGCTCTTGCATCACCTTCCTGTACTTTTGTCCCCGGGTGTCCCCCCTTTCGAATTCTGGGACACGACCCATCGCTTCTAATCCCATTTCGCTCTTGTTGTTCCACGTCGCGTACTTGGTGGGATCGAGGTCCATCAGCAGTGAAGTGGCTAGCCCCTTTCCAATACCCTGAATGTGGTACCGCCCCTTGGTCTCCAAGACTTCATTGAGTCGCTGGTCAACTGGGACAGACTCGTCCAGAAGGAATTTGACTGTGGCCCTGAAGGCGGCCATATCTCTGACAATTCTGTCCCTAAAGATGGCATTGAATGGATGCCGCCCTGCGCCTTCGTTGAAGTAATCAAGAAAATACTTCTTAAGTTCCTCGTCTGGAATAGCATCAACTTTTGAGGCATCTACCCATTTCGTCCAACGCTCGTGGTCATGCAACCTTCGTTCACGCCATGGTTTTGCTTGCTCCGAAAGCACGAACTTGTCGATGAGCATTCCTACTTGTTCGTCTGTGAGTCTCATAAGTCCTCCGTATAAGGTAGACCCTATGGTCGAAAACGACTCTGGCGGGCGGGGCAAGCCCCGCCCCTACTTATACGCCGGGAGGCCCGTCACGCGCTCGGCGAAAACCGGCGGATGGATATTGTGCATGGGCGGCTACAGGCCAGGCGATTCAGCGACTTCTCAGGCAACCACGGCCATGTCGTGGTGGAGGACGATGAGCTGGTCGGCGCGCAAGGCGAGCGTGGCGTAGGTGCGTCCCTGATTATCGCTGAACTCGACCTCGAACACTCCGGGGGCAAGCGGCTCGACGACGGTCCCGACCTGGCCCCGGCGGAGCCCCCGCTCTGGCACGTCTTCAAGCAGCGCAACGACGGCAAAGGGTTTGATGATTTCCATGGTCATTCAGAGGATGTAGCAACTGGTCAGGCGGGGAAAGTCTTCTCCGCGCAAGATGATCCAACTGCTGCGCACGGTGGCTCTCCCTCGCGGACCGGTCAACTCCAAGTCTAGCACGTATCTTTGTCCGTAGTCATCGCGTTCACCGGCCATCGCATCGCCCTCGACGGCAGCCCTCAACAGTGCCTGCCGCAGCAGGTCCGCATCAGCCGCCGTGAGGCCGAGCGTCGTAGCGAAAACCCGAGCCTTGTGGCGGCCGCGCGGGTGCTGTTCATTCAAACAGTAGTCCCGCAATTTCGCGATGTCCACGACCGCATTTTTCCCGTTAGGAAGCCTCATTCGAGTCCGAGAGGGCGCGGCACGCCCCGTCCCTATTTATACGCCGGGATGCCGGTCACGCGCTCGCCGATGATGAGGGTGTGGATGTTGTGGGTGCCCTCATAGGTGAAGACGGATTCCAGGTTGCACATGTGGCGGAAGATGGGGTACTCGTCGGCGACGCCGTTCGCGCCCAGGATATCGCGCGCGGCGCGGGCTACGTCGAGCGCGATCTTGACGTTGTTCCGCTTGAGCATAGAGACGTGCGCGAAATCGGCGCGGCCTTTGTCCTTGAGGCGGCCGACTTGCAGCGCCAGCAGTTGCGCCTTGGTGATTTCCGTCACCATGTCGGCGAACTTCCCCTGGATGAGTTGATGTGAGGCGATGGGCTTGTCGTCCCATTGCTTGCGGATCTTGGCGTATTCGAGCGACTCGTTGTAGCACGCCATCGCCGCGCCAATGGCGCCCCAGCCGATCCCGTAACGAGCTTGCGTCAGGCAACTCAGCGCAGGCTTTAGTCCCAAGGCCTTAGGGAGCATGTTGCTCGCGGGGACGCGCGCGTCCTGAAGCGATAGGCTGGAGGTCACCGAAGCCCGCAGCGACCACTTCCCCTTAATGTCCTTCGCCGTATAACCCGGCGTCCCTTTCTCCACCAGGAAGCCGCGAAATCCCTCCTCCGTACGCGCCCAAACCACCGCCACATCCGCGATTGTCCCGGAAGTGATCCACGCCTTCTCGCCATTCAGGATGTAATGGTTGCCATCCTTGACGGCGCGCGTCCGCATGCCCGCGGGGTTCGAGCCGAAGTCGGGTTCGGTCAGGCCGAAGCATCCGATAGCCTTACCCTGCTGGAGCGCTGGCAACCAACGTTCCTTCTGCTCGTCGGAGCCGTACTCCTTGATGGGGTACATCACCAGCGCGCCCTGCACTGAAACGAAGCTCCGCAGGCCGCTATCGCCGCGTTCGAGCTCCTGCATGATGAGCCCGTACTCGACGTTTGACATCCCCGCGCAGCCGTACCCCTCCATATTCGCGCCGTAGAAGCCCAGCTCCGCCATCTGCGGCACCAGATGCATGGGGAATTTGCCTTCGCGGTTCCACTCCTCGATGTGCGGCAAGACTTCGTTATCTACAAACTCGCGCACCGTCTGACGCACCAGCTTTTCTTCCTCGCTGAATAGCGAATCAATCTCCATGAAGTCCACGCCATGAAAAGGGAACATATCGACACCCCGTGGGGCCCGTGCCTGGATCGTGCCTCTGGCTTCTGGCGCAGCCCGTCCGATTCTCCCACCTCAAGGTCACAGACCTCAAGGGGAGCTTTTGAAGCGGGGGCGGAACGACCGCGGGGTATGGGAGGATGGGAGAACTTGTGGATACAAGGAGAGGTAGCACCTACCTGTCGTGGGCCGATTCAGGAGAGTGCGAGCTCTCATGAGCATCAGTGCCAAATGAGCAAGCGCCAGCCTCAACGTAACTTGAAAGCCACACCCACGGTGAACACAAGGCTGTGCTGCCTGGGCACGTCCCGTACCGGGGGCAACGTTGGTGATGGAAAGATCATCACTCCGTAGAAAGGATAGTCCCACTTCCCGGCTCCCGAAATATGGTAGCGCATGTCGAAAGTGAGACCCAGGCGCTTGGACCGGTTAGGTCTCAGGCCGGTGCCGACGTTGAAGTCCCACGGCGTTCCGGCTGGGAGGGGGTCGTAGCCCCCGCCGTCCTGCCCCGCAACTATCCGCCTTCGGTCGCCTGTCCGCGCGAAACCGAAACCGGGCGAGACGTAGAACTTGGTGCTTCGTGATTGGGCGAAAACGAGGTCTGCGCTGCCGAAAAACACATTCAGGTTGACGGAGCGCAGAATGAGGTCAGCGCCTGGGACCCAAGGGACCGTGGTTGCGCGCGGTTGCGTGCTGTAAAGCCAGTTCGCGGTGAGATCCAGGCGCTCGAACAAACCGAAGGTCAAGCGGCTTCCCAAGGCCGGTCTGGCGGGCGAGTCGTAGGCCGACCCCAAGCCTGTTAGGCCTCCGGCATAGAGCTCAAGCTCAGCAGTCAGCGGAACGCGCTTCATGCCGGCGAAGGGGTTCACCAGGGACACCGGGTCACCGGCCAGTGCGGGCGCGCTCGTCAGAAGCGCCAGGAGACAGAAGCACTTGATGTCAACTCTGGGCAACATACTCCACCTCCCGCCCGATCTTAAACCGCGAGTCGCGTTCTTGAGTGGCGCATCGGCGTCCTAGTTCGAGCCGCCGGAGAAATAAGAGACCGCAGTAGGGGCGACAGAGAAGTAAGGGCAAGCATAGCACCCAGACGGCGGTTGATCCACAAGAGTCAGGTAGTACGTATAGTTGGTGACCGGCCCCTTGGCCCTCGCGGTGAGTGTCAGTCGCGCATTGTACTTGCCGCTACAGGAAGACGAGACGTTGGCCACGGTAGCGGTTGTCGTCCCCTCCGTGTCGAAGTTGACCAAGCTAGCCAAGCGGTCAGCTATTGTTCGGGGCGTGTCGTTGCGGTTCCAACTCGTTGTGTATGTAACGCCATCTACGGTCACCTTGGCATACCCCTGGTCGGGCCAACTCGGAAAAGGAGGACATACCCGGTACTTGACCATAGCATTGCTCGTAGAGCCGGGCGTCCCAGTCGTGCAGGACCACAGAGCCCGGTCAAGATTCAACCTCCCGCCCGTGGCCACCTTGCCACTCAGTCCCGGTACCTGATCCACGGTGTTAAGTATGGTCTGTCTGATTGCGTAGCCATTGAGAGCGCAAATCGAGCGTATGAGAGGGACGGCGCCGGAGACGTGCGGCGCAGCCATAGAGGTGCCATCCCAGAAGGCATACGAACTACCAGGAATGGTCGAGAGGATCCCTACACCCGGGGCCCCCAGGTCTACGTTGACGGCTCCGTAGTCCGAGAAACTTGCGAGGTTGTCCCTGTTGTCGGTTGCCGCGACAGCCAGAATGTTGCGCACGTCATAGTTCGCAGGATAGACACTGGTGCTGTCGTTGTTGCAGCCGCCGTTGCCAGCAGCCGCCACAAACACGATTCCGTAGTTATATGCCCGGTTAATTTCGTCGCGTTCGGCGTCCGACGAAGAGCAACCGGCGCAGTTTGTGTCGCCGCAGCCGTAGCTCGCGTTCAGTACCTTCACTCGGGCACCCACGGTTAGCTTTGCCTGAATCGCGAACTCGATGGCATCGATCGTCTTAGCCCTATCGCAACCCCCAACCGCGTTGCAACCCTTGAGGCCCATTACCCTGGTCACCCAGTTCACCCCGGTGACGCCGACTCCGTTGTTGCCCACCGCGCCGACGATTCCCGAAACATGTGTGCCGTGACCGTTGTCATCCAGGGGATCGCACGTATTGTTGATAGCGTTGAACCCGTGCGTGCCGGCTGCGCAGGTTATCTGTTTTCCGCCCACAGTAACCGTGAATTGCTGCGGAGCACACCAAATGTTACCCGCGAGGTCTTGGTGGTTGTAGTCAATCCCCGTGTCAAGCACGCCAACAACGTAGTTGCTAGACCCGGTCGACCTATCCCACGCCGCCACGGCCTTGATGTCGGCACCAGGGGTTCCAGGTTGGCCGCCGATGACTTGGCCTGTGTTCTGCAGGGCCCATTGGTTGGGGAAAGAAGGATCGTTGGGGAGTGTCATCAGTTGCATGATCACATTAGGCTCCGCGCTCGCAATTTCTGGGAACGAACTGGCGGTCTCAAGAAGTTGCGCGGCGGTCTTAGAACGGGATTGGATCAAGAACCACCCCGCTCCCCCAACCGGTCTATACTCGTCCGCGTCGGTGACATAAAGCAGCAGGGCCTCTCGCTCCGAACTGAGCGTCTCGGCGAATTTCACGAGCGCCTGCCGTGCAACGACCCTTTCGCCCCTGTAAACCTCGACTTCGCCGGGATCACGGGCAAGGATGTGCCGTGCCGTCAGCAGGAAGCCCCACAACAACGGACCGGCTAGCATCGCCCAAAGAAGCAGACCCTTGGAACGCCTTAAAACTCTAGCCATGTGTGCCTCCCTTTCTTGATTATTCGGACCTTAATAATCGATAGTGCTAAGGATAAAGCGTACAAAACAGAGCCCTGGTTGTCAAGATCTAAAACAGAGTCTAGCTCGATCCCCTGCGGCAAGAGAAATCAAAGGGTGGAAAAGGGAGCAGCCCGCAGAAGAGTGACATTCTTACCCTTCGCGGTTTCTTCTTCTTTCCGCGCAGGCAGATCAACGTCTGCGGTCACCGCCGTGGGTGCCGACGGCATCTCCACGCGGCGGCGCATTATTCTTTCACTTCGCGCGCTGCAACTTCAAGGTAACGAGCCCCACACTGCCGATGCCGGGGTCGCTGGTATCGGGGAATCTGCTCTTCACGTTTTCGTAGCCGGTATAGAACAGCGTGAAGGTATCCTTGCCCTCGGGAACCAGGCCCAGCGGCGTGCGCACGTCGTCGGCCCAGAAGCCTTTGCCCTTGGGTTGGACGAGGAGCGCTTCGCCCGGCGTCCAGTGGATGCCGTCGCGCGAGGACGTGTATCCGATAGCATTCGGAACGTTGCAGTCGTATACGGCCATATAGGTTCCATCCTCGAGCTTGGTGACGACGGGATTCTCGATGAAAACCTTCTCGATCTGTAACGGATTTCCTGCCGCAAGTCTTTTCCATGACCCCGCCAGTTCCGGCGCCGAAGCTAAGCCTACCTTCCAGGCTTTGATGGGCATCTGCTGCGTGTCGGCACTGCCGTAGAAACCGTACCACATGCCACCAACCGGATAAGGGAAAAACGAGTCGCTTCCTTGCAACCCCTCCCACGGCTGCGATTCCGGCCCCGGCTCAAGGATTATCCCGACGTCCTCGTAGGGCCCACCGATCCCCTCCGTTCCCTTCACCTTCGAGACCGCGCGCCAGATCCTGCCGTCGTGGTTGTTGAGCCATTTGGCTTCGGTGTTCGGTGCCGACCGATACGCCACGTAAAACAGGTTCCAGCGGCCCTCCTTTTCGTTGTAGACCGGCATCGGCGCCCAGAGCGCGGCGCGCGGGTCTTTGCCCTCAAATTCCCCACTGGACGTGAACAAGGTGGAAACCCGCTGCCAGTGCAAGCGGTCCTCGCTAGTCCAATGCCCCAACTTCATCTTGACCCAAAGGGGAGCATCCACCATCTCGGAAGTGAAGAGGTGGTAGGTGTTGCCGAGCTTAAGTACCCGGCCCCCCTCAAATCCGTACTTGTTCCCTTCCGCACCCGGAGAGTTGACAGTAAGGACAGGGGTCTCGGACTGTTTGGTGAGAATAAGACGCGGCTTCTTTTCTTGCGCCATCGCAGCAAGAGATATGAGGAGTAGGCAGATCGTCAAAAGAGTCCGCAAGATGTCCCTATTCCCGTTCACGGTGTTTCCTCCATTCGGCAAGGTGCCGTTTGACCGCAACCATGCACGCACATCTTAGTTCAGTCCAAGCGCCGCCGGCCACAGCCGATTGCCTCGGCGGACGGGGGAACAGCTGCATATTCCGAAGCACAACTCCGTGCTACCGGCTTCCGCCAAGCCACCCTTTGGAATCGTGCTCGCTGCGCATATAATCATCCCGCTATGGACGAGCGGACGCGATTGACCGCGATGGTCAAGGCAGCAGGTTGAGCGGCTAAGTTGAGTCCAAGTATTTTGGACTCCGTGCTGGCCAAGCTGCCGAAACAAACGGACCCCAACGTCCTGATCGGCTACGACACGGCCGACGACGCGGGAGTGTATCAACTCGCGCCGGACCTGGCGCTCGTGCAGACCGTGGATTTCTTCACGCCGATCGTGGATGATCCTTACACCTTCGGGCAGATTGCCGCCACCAATGCGCTGAGCGACGTTTACGCAATGGGTGGGCGTCCCATTTCTGCGCTCTCCATCGTGGGGTTTCCAAACAAGGCGGAGATGCTCGACATCCTTGAAAAAATCCTGCAGGGCGGGCACGCCAAGATGCAGGAAGCGGGCTGCGCAGTTATCGGCGGCCACTCGATCGGCGATGACGAAATCAAGTTTGGGTACGCGGTGACCGGCCTCGTCGATCCTCGACGGGTGCTTTCCAATGCTGCGGCCCGCCCGGGGGACCGCTTGATTTTGACCAAGCGGCTCGGCACGGGGATCATCTCGACCGCGCTCAAGAAAGGCCGCGCGAGCGAGGCTGCCGTCAACGCCGCCAGTGAGTCTATGTGCACGCTCAACCGCTCGGCGAGTGAGGTGGCCCTGCAATTTGCCGCACATGCCGCCACCGACATCACCGGCTTCGGCTTGCTGGGCCATGCCCGCGAAATGGCCGTGGCCAGCAAGGTGAGCCTGCTGCTCGACTCCAGGCTAGTGGAATTTCTGCCGCACGCCTTGGACTATTCTCGCGAGGGCTTCCTTCCCGGCGGACTCCAGAGAAACCGCGAATTCCTGGAAGGCTGCGTCGAGTTCGGGGCGGGAGTGGCGGAAGAGGTCCAGAACCTCCTCCACGACCCGCAGACTTCGGGAGGGTTGCTGCTCTCGCTGGACGCGGGGGATGCGCCCAAGCTTCTTGATGCATTCCGCGAACGCGGCATTCCGGCACGCGAGATCGGTGAAGTGGTCGCGAAGGCAAAGCCGCTTCTGCAAGTCCGATGACCACCCGCGAACAGACAGCCCACCGGTTTGGCATGGCCTGGGTCGGACTGAGTTTGTGTCTCGGAGCTCACGTCGTGGATGAAGCGCTGAGCGGTTTTCTCGAGGTCTACAACCCCGCCGTGCGTGCCATTCACGCGCATCTTCCCTTCTTGTTGCTTCCCACGTTCACGTTCAAGGTCTGGTTAAGCCTTCTGATTGCCGCGGTCTGCGTGCTCGTGGCGCTCTCCGCATTTGCCTTCTGGGGCGCGCGGTGGATGGTGCCGCTTTCCTATCTGTTCGCCGGGGTTATGCTGATGAATGGTTTGTGGCACTCGGCTGCCTCGATCTACCTGAGGCGACCGATGCCGGGTGTGTACTCATCTCCTTTCCTGTTGGCGGGCTCAGTTTGTCTGCTGGTGACGGCACGCAGGTTTCGCGCATCATGGTGAAAATCATCCAGGCCGAGTCGCCCGAACGCATCGAGCAAGCCCGCGCGTTGTTCCTGGAATACGCCGCGGCATTGGGCATTGACCTCTGCTTTCAGAATTTCGAGAAAGAGCTGGCTGAACTCCCGGGCGATTATGCCCCACCCCAGGGACGGCTGCTTGTGGCGCTCGAGGAAGCACAGATAGTCGGCTGTGTGACCTTGAGGAAAATCGACGAGCAAACCTGCGAGATGAAGCGGCTCTACGTGCGGCCAGCCTTCAGAGACCAAGGAGTGGGAAGGCGCTTGGCTGTCGCGATCCTCGATGAGGCGCGAAAAATCGGCTGCGGGAGAATGCGGCTGGACACGCTGCCTTCCATGACAGCGGCGATCAGGCTTTACGAGTCGTTGGGCTTCAGGCGCATCGAGCCTTACCGCCACAACCCGATCGAGGGCGCCCTCTTCATGGAATTGGAACTGTGACTGAAAACCTGACTCCCTCGCTGCGCCCTCCCTTCCGCCATCGTTGCGCCTCGCTTCAACACGGGTTAAGATGGCTGCTCACGCGCCACTCGTCAAAAGTCTGGTAGGTGTATCGGATATGAAAAGGGAAATCCCAACTCAACTGCTCGTAGGCCTTTTAATCGTGCTCATTGGCGGCGGCTTCCTGGGAGTCGAATACATCGTGGTGAAGTGGTACCCACGCCATCGACAGCGGGTTGCCGAGGCAACCTTGAGACTGCTCCCTTATCGCAACGACAACCTCGGCGTGGAAATCCAGGTGGCCGCGGGGATCTATGGAAGAATCGAGAGCTTTCCGGGAGGCGTCAGGATAATGCGGCCCAAATTCTGGAGCATCGGGCCGTCACTGACCATCACCTCCCAGCCTAACCCCGACCAGAGCACCGAGTTTTCCCCCGAGCTCCTCGCCAAGTGGCAAACGCAAGGCACACTGCAGGAGATCCCGCGCTATCAGTTCGAGCACACCAAGATCCATAATCGGGACGCTGTCCTGATCGAGCAGTCCAAGGACCGGTCCATGCTGCTCACGGCCCGGGTGATCTCCTCCGAGCGCATCATCGAGGCGGATTGCACTCCCGGCATGGCGGACGAGGAACTTTTCATGCAGGCGTGTGAGCAGAGCCTGCGCACGCTGAAGGTGGCCGGGCCCGAACCTCCACCGCCTCCTACCCCCGGGATCATAGAGCTTACCCCGCGAGGCGGGGGGGCCACTTCCCTTCGCCAGACGAACCCTTAAGCACCTGCCCTGCGTGAAGGGCAAGTATATGGAGGAAGGTGTGTGAGTAGGGTCAACATGGCGACGCATGCACCGTACGACCGTCGTCGCGCAAAACAGTGTCTTGCTGGTAGACTACGGCGCGAGATCGCGGGCTGACAGAGGAGGCAGAATCAAACCATGCAAAAGTGGGAATCGCTGGAAGGCCATTTGGCTACGCCGCAAGGTTTTCGCGCGGCGGCAGTCGCGGCGGGAATCAAGAAGTTGCCAGGGATACTTGATCTGGCCCTGATTTTCTCTGCTGCGCCCGAAACCACTGCGGCAGGCATGTTCACCACCAACTGCGTGGCGGCGGCGCCGGTGCTCGTCTCCCGTCAGCACCTGGCGGAAACCCGGGGGCAGTGCCGCGCGGTAATCGTCAACTCGGGCAATGCCAACGGTTGTACTGGCCGCGAGGGGATGCGCGCCGCGCAGGAGACGGCGCGAGCCGCAGCCAAATTGCTGGGCCTGGAGCCTCCGCAAGTCCTGCTGGCTTCGACCGGAGTCGTCGGAGTCCCGCTCGACGTGAGCCGCGTCCTCGATCAGCTACCCGCGCTCGTCAAAAACCTTTCCGCGGAAAACGCTGCGACGGTCCCCCGCGCCATCATGACCACCGACACCTTTCCTAAGACGTGCGTCCTGCGGTCGGAGACTAAGCGAGGGGCCGTACACCTGGCAGGAATCGCCAAAGGCGCCGGGATGATCCATCCGCGCCTGGCTACCATGCTGGCCTTCGTCACCACGGACGCGCTGGTCGGTCCACGAACGCTTCAGCAGATGCTGCGGTCAGCGGTCGAGGTTTCGTTCAACCGCCTCACCGTGGATGGCGACACATCGACCAATGATACCGTCCTGGCGCTCGCTAGCGGCCTCTCGGGCGTGCCCGTGATCCCCGGCAACGATAGCCGCGCCTGGTTCCTGGCCGGGCTTACCGAGCTCTGCCAAACCCTGACGCGCTTGATCGCCAGGGACGGCGAAGGCGCGAAGAAGCTGGTCACGGTCGAGGTCACCGGCGCCCGCAAGCCCTCGGATGCCGAACGCATCGCCCGCGCCATCGCCAATTCGCCCCTCGTCAAGACCGCCATCGCCGGCAGTGACCCCAACTGGGGGCGCATCATCTCCGCCGCGGGCTACTCAGGTGCAAAGTTTGACCCCGCGAAGGTAGACATTCGCGTGAACGATTTCGTCCTCTGTCGGAAGGGTCTCGACGCGGGGTTTGATGAGGCTGCCGCCAAAAAGGAACTCGACCAGAAAGAATTGACGATCCGGCTGGATCTCCACCAGGGAACGGCTTCGGCGCGCCTCTGGACGTGCGACTTGACAGAAGACTATATCCGCCTCAACGCCCACTACCGGACGTGATCGAACTCCGGCCAGGTGGGCAGCACCCTGCGACCTGAAATCGTCTTTGCGTTAACACGGTCTCAAGGGGGAACAAAGGGACCAACCCTCAACGGATGGCTGTGAGAGGACGAGTCTGGTAGGATGCAGACATTCAGAAGATCCCTGAGCGGTAGAGAGAGATGGCGGAACGTCCCTACGGGGGCTGTCCTGCAGCTGCTTGGGCAGCCGAGCCACAACTGAACGCTGACCTGTTTGAAAGGGGGTGAAAATCCATGGCAACGGCGCCAAAAATAGAAGTTTCATTTCAACCAAAGCCCGGCAGACTCTTCATCGATGGGAGGTGGGTCGATGCCGTGTCCGGCAAGACCTTCGAAACGCTCAATCCCGCCACCGGAAAACCACTCACCGTGGTAGCGGAGGGAGACCGTGCCGACGTCGATCTGGCGGTGCGCGCGGCGCGTCGGGCGCTGGAGCAAGGGCCGTACACGAAAATGAGCGCCAGCGAACGCGGCAAGTTGTTGTGGCGCATCGGAGAATCAATCCTCAAACACGGGGAAGAGCTGGCCTGGCTCGAGACTCTCGACAGCGGCAAGCCTCTCTCCAACTCGCGCGCTGTCGATATTCCCTTATCGGCGGAAGTTTTCCAGTACTACGCAGGATGGGCCACGAAGATTCACGGCGAAACAATTCCCGTGGCGGGCAACTATTTCAACTACACCCTGCGTGAGCCGGTGGGCGTGGTGGGGCAAATCATTCCCTGGAACTTTCCTCTTCTCATGGCGGCCTGGAAGCTCGCACCTGCCATCGCCTGCGGCAACACTTGTGTGCTCAAACCCGCAGAGCAGACGCCGCTCACCGCGCTTCGCCTGGGCGAAATTTGCCAGGAAGCGGACATGCCGCCGGGCGTCGTGAATGTCGTGCCGGGCTTTGGTGAGACGGCGGGGGCGGCGCTCGTGGCGCACCCTGACGTGGATAAGATCGCGTTCACGGGCGAGTACATCACCGGCCAGGAAATCATGCGCAACGCGGCGAGCACTCTAAAGAAGCTCTCTCTCGAACTGGGTGGCAAATCGCCTAACATCGTTTTCAGTGATTGCGATATCGAGCAGGCGGTCATGGGCGCCTTTTTTGGGATCTTCTTCAACCAAGGCGAAGTGTGCTGCGCAGGCTCGCGGCTGTTCCTCGAGGATTCGCTGCACGACAAGTTCATGGAGCAGCTTGTCAATGTGACTAAAACGATCAAGGTCGGCGATCCACTACAGCCCGAGACCACCATGGGGCCCTTGGTGTCCGCAGAACAGCAGGAAAAGGCGCTGCGCTATGTTGAAATCGGAAAGGCGCAGGGAGCGAAGCTGCTCGTGGGTGGCGAGCGCGGCGCAGGCAACGGATTCTTCGTAGCTCCCACCATCTTCGATGACGCGACCAATCAGATGCGCATCACCCGCGAAGAGATCTTCGGCCCTGTACTCGCCGTCATTCGGTTCAAAGACGTCGAGGAGGTCATCGCTCAGGGAAACGACACTTTCTATGGGCTGGCCGGAGCCGTCTGGACGAAGGACGTTCGCAAGGCGCACTACCTAGCTAGGAAGCTAAAGGCCGGCACGATCTGGGTGAATTGCTATAACGTCTTCGATGCCGCGTCACCATTCGGCGGGTACCGCATGAGTGGCTTCGGGCGCGAATTGGGGAAGCACGCTCTGGAACTCTATACCCAGGTCAAGAGCGTCTGGATCAATCTGAGCTAAACTTCCAGCGTCGCAGACCGTCCTTTGCCGCGGCAACACTTGCTGCGGCGACTGGCGACGGGCTTCCCGTTCGGTGACTCCTCGCGCGGATCGAGACCCGGACGTGGTTCTAGCCCCGCTGACCTGGCTGTATCTGCAACGCCGAGTGAGCTGTATCGCGCGCAGCCGGAGCGCCGCGGGACCCAACTCGCTCGCATGGCTTGCAGAGGAAGGAGGCTGAAATGAGCAAACGGGGTCTTTCAAGAAGGAGCTTCTTGAAACAAGCCTCGGTCGTGACTGCCGCGACGGTGGGGAGCGCCGCGCCGGTGAGTGGACGAGAAGAGTCTGCGGCTTCGGACTGCGGTTCGGTGTGGGAAGCACCGGCAAAGCAGCAGGGGAACAACCTCAACGTGATACTCCTGGTGGCAGACACCTTTCGCCGGGACAACTTGGAGTGCTACGGCAGCCAATGGGTCGAATGCCCGAACCTCAACAAGTTTGCCCAAGAGGCGGTCATCTTCCAGGATGCCTACCCGGAAGGCTTGCCGACCATCCCTTTCCGCCGCACGCTCTGGACCGGGCGGCGCGTTCTTCCCTTCCGCTACTACCGCCAACATGAGCCGGTGCAGTTACCCGGTTGGCACTCCCTCTACAACGAAGACGTCACGCTAAGCGAAACCTTGCTGGAGGCGGGATACATTCCGGCACTGATTGGCGATCTTCCTCACCTGCAAAGGCCGGGCAGGAACTTTCATCGCGGATATCGCGTCCACGAATGGATTCGCGGGCAAGAGACCGACTACTACGGAACCTCACCCCACAAGCTGCTCGACGTAAGCGACATCGTGCCGGATAGTTACTTGTCCCAAATCAAGCACCTGCACGAGTTCCTGAGCCAATACAAGGCCAACCGGCAGCGCTGGCAAGAGGAGGGGGAGTCCCTGATCCAACTCGTGGCCGAAGCGACCATCCGTTGGCTGAAGGGGAACCGCGACCAGAGACCTTTCTTCCTGCATGTCGAGGCGTTTGATCCGCACGAACCCTGGGATCCGCCGGCCCGTTTCCTCGAGAAGTACATGCCCAACGCCAAAGGCCACACTTGGATCGAGCCACCCTACGAAAACGTCAAGCTCCTGGAAGAAGCCAAACAACGGATGCGTGCGAACTATGCGGCGGAGGTCGCTTGCGTGGACTTCTGGCTGGGGAAGGTGTTGGATACGATCGGCGAACTCGGGTTGCTTGACAACTCCGTCGTGGTCTTCCTCGCCGACCACGGCACGCTGCTCGGCGAACAAGACCAGTTCTTGAAAGGCCCCGAGAAACTACGGGGGCAAGTGACCCGTATCCCGCTGCTCATCCGCCTGCCCGGCAAGCAGCATGCCAGGAGAAGGGTGTCGGGCTTCGTGCAGATTCAAGACCTGATGCCGACCTTGCTGTCCTTGCTGGGGTTGAAGTCACCCTCGAGAGTGACCGGCAGCAGTTTCTGGCCGTTAGTAACCGGGCAGACGAGAAGTATCCGCGAGTATGCGGTCCAAGCCTACGGATGGATTGCAGCAATTCGCAATCGCGAGTGGAACTATAGCCGGATATGGAAGCCGGAAGGCTACCAGGAGAAGTACGCTCCGCAGCTCTACGACCTCACTAAAGATCCACAAGAGCTGCACGACGTGGCGGACAAGCACTCTGACGTGACGCGGCAGCTCTCTGCCCAGCTTATGGAATACCTGCGGTCCGGGGAAGCCCTCACCCGCGGTAGCTTCCAAGAAAAAGAAAGCTTGCACCCCGGGCAGGTGTACGTGAAAAACGCCCGGTGAGGCCGATGTCGCGCGGCACACCTTCGGCGCGGGGACGCCAACCAGGGAACCTCCAGAAGGCGCGGAATGGAATGCGAACTTTCCGCGCACCCGGCCACTTCTGGTTCCCCCGTGCTTTCTCGCTTGCATTGGGACGGTGGATGTGCTAGGCTACGGTTAGGCTAGTTGTGACCGAGGTTGCCGCCCGAGACGTGGGCGGCAGCCGGAAGAGGACCTCCATCGCCGCCCGCATTTCAAGGCCTACCCAGTTCGCGAGCCCATCTCTAGAGTCCAAAGGTGCAAGCTCGAGCCCTGGTGAGGCGCCGTGCCCCAGGGGAGCCGAGGGAAATCAAAAGCCTGGCGCGAGATCAGAAGCGCGCAAGAATAAAAGATAGTTTATTAGGCAAACAAAGCTGGTATGTGGTTGAAAATAAAGGGGCGCATGACAGATTGCCCGAAAAACGAAGCTGGCTCATGTACGTTCTTTGGTTTCAGTAAATTAGCTGCCAATCGAGGCTTGTTTTGCCCAAAAATTCGAACTGCGTCTCCGCACGTCTTCGGCGGGTTTGCCTCGGCATTGGAACCCGCTCCCCAGGGATTACCGCTGGGCTCGCCTTAGCACGGCGAGGAGGGAAGGACCGACTCCGTCTGCTATAATGCCCTGTTCGCCGGAGTCGCCCTGCGAACTTCTTCCGAGGCAAGAGCCACGCCGGGGCGCGCGACACGCCTGGAACGGAATTCTCATGTCGGGAATTATCGGCTACATTGGAAACAAGCGGGTAGTACCCCTACTGCTGGAAGGTTTGCAGCGGTTGCAATACCGCGGGTACGACTCGGCGGGACTGGCGGTTATGCGGGAGAATAAGCTCCAGATTCGCCGCGCCACGGGTAAACTCCGCAACCTCGAAGAAGTGGTTCGCCTCAACCCGATTGACGGCACGTACGGCATCGGGCACACGCGCTGGGCCACGCACGGCGCCCCCACCGAGGAAAATGCTCACCCTCACCGCGATTGCCGCGGCACCGTCGTCGTGGTCCACAACGGCATCATCGAGAACTACCTGCAGCTTAAAAAAGGTCTGGAGTCCGAAGGGCACAAGTTCGCGACCGAAGTCGATACCGAGGTGATCGCGCACCTGGTGGAGAAGTACCTGGGAGGCAACGCCGCGGGAGCGTCTAGCAATCTTGAGGATGCGGTGCGCGCGGCGGTGCGCCAGCTCACCGGGGTCTTTGCCCTGGCCATCATCTCCACCCGTGACTTGAACAAGATTGTGGCCGTGCGGCAAGGCCCTCCGGCGGTCATCGGTTTGGGTAAGGACGAATATTTCGTGGCCAGCGACGTTCCCGCGATCCTCTACCATACGCGCGACCTCTTCTTCCTGGCCGACGGCGACGTGGCGGTGCTGACGCCGAATGGCGTAAAGCTCTCGGACTTCGACGGCCACCCGGTCTCGCGGCGCGTTCAGCACATCACCTGGGATCCGATCCTGGCGGAAAAGGGCGGCTTCCGGCATTTCACGCTGAAGGAGATCTACGAGCAGCCGCGCGTGGTGCGCGACACCGCCCTGGGCCGATTCTCGCCCGAGACGGGCCAGGTGTTTCTGGACGAGATGGAAATCACCGAGGAAGATGTTCGCTCGTTCCAGGAGATCAAAATCGTCGCCGCGGGGACCTCGCGCCACGCAGGCCTGGCGGGCAAAGTAATGATCGAGCGGCTGGCGCGTGTGCCGGTGGATGTGGACTACGCTTCGGAGTTCCGGTACCGCGATCCGCTCGTCAACCCGCACACGCTTACCATCCTCATCACGCAATCCGGTGAGACGGCCGATACGATCGCCGGTCAACGCGAGGCGCAGGCGAAAGGCTCGAAGACCCTGGCCATCTGCAATGTGCTGGGTAGTATGGTGCCGCGCGAAGCCAACGGCACCATTTACACTCACGCCGGGCCGGAGATCGGGGTCGGCTCCACAAAGACCTTTGCCGCGCAATTGACCGCGCTGTACCTCCTCGCGGTGCACCTGGGCCAAGCGCGCGGCCTCTTGCCTCCTGCCGAAGCCAAGCGGTTGCTGGCGGATCTCACGGTTCTCCCCAAGCAACTGGAAGCTGTGCTGCAAAAGGACGAGGAATTCGAGGAACTGGCTCGCCACTTCTATCGGTCTTCGGACTTGCTCTTTCTGGGCCGCGGCGTTCACTTCCCGATGGCGCTGGAGGGAGCGCTCAAAATGAAGAAGGTTTCGTACATTCACGCCGAGGCCTATCCGGCGGGGGAAATGAAACATGGGCCGAACGCCCTGATCGCTGACGGGCTGCCCGTCGTCGTGATCGCCACGTGCGATTGGAAGGCAGAAGATTGCCGCGTGCGTTACGAACGGACGATCTCCAACATCAAAGAGGCCAAGGCGCGCGGCGCAACCATCCTGGCGCTGGTGACCGAAGGCGACCGCGAAGTGCGCGAGATGGCCGACCACTTGATTGTGCTGCCCCATACCAACGAACTCCTGTCTTCGATTCTGGAGGTCGTCCCCCTGCAGTTGCTGGCCTACCACATTGGCGTGCTGCGCGGCTGCGATGTGGACCAGCCCAGAAACCTGGCGAAGTCCGTCACGGTGGAGTGAGGCCCGCGGAAGAACTGGGTCTCGCCAGCGTGCGCCGATCCGCACAGCAGGAGAATGTTGTGGACCCCAAGTGGCTCGAATGGGCAAGAAGCCTGCAAGCCATCGCCCAAAATGGGCTCACGTATGCCCGCGAGCCCTTTGACCTCCAACGCTATGCGGCGGTGCGCGCCATCGCCTCGGAAATCATGGCCCATTATTCCGATCTCGAACCCGCCCAGGTGGCCGACCTCTTCGCGCGCGAGACGGGTCACGCCACTCCCAAAGTGGATGTGCGGGGGGTCGTGTTTCACCACAATGCCGTCCTGCTGGTGCGGGAACGCGAAGACAGGCGCTGGAGCCTGCCCGGCGGCTGGGCGGACGTCGGCGAGTCTCCGAGCGCCGCCGTCGTGCGGGAAATCCGGGAAGAAGCGGGTTACGACGCGCGGGTCGTCAAGCTGCTGGCGCTTTACGACCGGAACAAGCACGGCCATCCGCCCCTTCCTTACCATGTTTATAAGCTCTTCTTCCGGTGCGAGCTTTTGAACCTGGACCAGGCGCCGGGCTCGGACACGGTCGAGGCGGCATTCTTCCGGGAGAACGAAATCCCGGAGCTCTCCACAACCCGGGTCACGCCAGCCCAAATCGCGCGGCTGTTCGATCACTACCGCCATCCGGAATGGCCCACAGAGGTCGATTGAGCAGGAATAACCTGGCGAGGTTCACGCTTGCCGCGTCGAATTAGCAAAATTCCGTGCTCGAGGGCACACGAGACGTGAAGCTCATTTACTCCGACCAATACGACCTGAACCTGGGCAGCCACGTGTTCCCCTCCATCAAATATCGGCTGGTCAAAGAGAAGCTACTCCGCGACGGCATCGCGCTTCCCCAGGATTTCATCGAACCGCCACCCGCGGCGGATGACGACGTAGCACTGGTCCACCACCGCGAATACATCCGCAAGCTCCAAACGGCCAAGCTCTCTTACCTGGAGATTCTGCGCCTGGAGATTCCTTATTCCCCCGAGCTCATCCACGCCGTCTGGCTTTGCGCAGGCGGCTCGATCCTGGCGGGTCGCCTGGCGCTCCAAGATGCGGTGGCCGTTAACATCGGCGGCGGGTTCCACCACGCCTTTCCTGACCACGGCGAAGGTTTCTGCGTCTTGAACGACGTCGCCATCGCTGTCCGCGCTCTGCAGAAGGACAAGACCATTGAGCACGCGATGACGGTCGATTGCGACGTGCATCAAGGGAACGGAACGGCGGCGATCTTCGGCGGCGATCACAGCGTCTTCACGCTCTCCATTCACCAAGAAAATAACTACCCCTACCCAAAGCCACCCAGCTCCCTCGACATCAACCTGGAAGACGGCGCCGAGGATGAGGAATACGTCCGCGCGTTGGAAGACGGCCTCGACAAGGCGCTGGCCGAATTCCGGCCGGACCTCATCGTCTACGTAGCCGGAGCCGACCCCTACCGGGAGGATCAGTTGGGTGGATTGCGTTTAAGTGTGGAAGGGCTCGAGAAGCGCGACCGGCTGGTTTTCGGGAAAGCGCGGGCGAAGAAGATTCCCGTGGCCGTTACGCTAGCAGGAGGCTACGCCCGCCGGGTCGAAGACACCGTCCTCATCCACATCAACACTATCCGCGTGGCCAAGCAATTCGCTCGCTAACGCGAGGCGACCCGAACGTTGCCGAAAGTGCGGCTCGATTATGTCTTGACATAACGACATAATTGTTGCATGATGTTCAACGACGAACCGCCAGGGTATGCCGAAGATGGTTGCGAAAAAACGCACGACCATTTATATTGACGCTGATCTCCACAGGAAGTTCAACATCGCTGCGGCTACCATGATGCCCAAGCGTTCCATGTCGGAAATCGTGGAATCGCTAATCCGGCAGTTCTTGGATGCGGCGGACAGGAGCGTCGCCAGCACATTGCCCCCGAAAGCCCTGGGTCGCGCCAAGGTCAACTGAGATGATCTGTAATCATTGCTACGGGGGGCGACCCAGAGGGAACTGGCTGATCCCAATCCCGTCCCACGGGCGTGACCGAAACCAGGCGGGAGAGATTCATGAACTTCTTTCACCAAGTTTGGACTGGCTTTAGGCCGTATCTGGTCAAGTTCGCAATAGACTTCGCGATTTCCGCCACCCTCTGGCTGGGCCTGTTTGTGTTCCGCAGGTTGACGAGATTCCTGCCAGTGACAGATTGGGCCGGTAGCTTCATCGTGCACATGCATTCGGCAGGGGTCGTTGCTATATTCGGTATTTTTGCATTTCTATCCGCCAATGACATAGTGCAAATCCGGAGAGGAGGTGGATTGTGTTTCGCTTAGCGAAGGTGAGCGACTTCCTTAGGGAACTCTCCGAAAGTGCCGGTCTGAAATTTGGTCTGGCATGGCTTGCATTCTGCGTACTCGTCGTGCCGACCGCGCTCCTGATGACCCTGGGAGTACCAGACAGGTACGCTCTGCCAACCATGCTTGCCGCGATCCTCCCGTTCCTGTACTTCGTCTTTTGTATCTCCCGGTGGCTCAGATCACCTGAGACTCACCGCCCGCTGCGGAGTGACGACCTAGCTCTGAGCCGGGACATTCAACTTGTACTCCTTGACTTCCTTCATCGGAACGGCGTGGGGCGAATAGCCGAGTCAGACATGCATAGGTTGGTCTTCGAAGTCGACCGATTTCTACCTGTCCCTATGAATTTCGTGCAACGTCCGATAAGATACTCGCACGACCTCTTCCAATGCCTGAAGGCCCTTGAAAGAGAGGGCCTCGTAGACGAATTGATTTACGTCCACGATGGGTGGGCTCCAAGACACCTCTATGAGCTCACCCGCGTAGGGCGAATGCAAGCGGTTGAGATTTTGGAGCGAATGCGGGCTTTCAAGGAGCTTCCCCTGGATCGAATCTTTGGGTCCGCCGCGACCGCGGCGAGCCAACTCCGTCTCTTACCGTCCACGGGCGATTAAAAAGACTATCGCGGCAATCCAGCCGACGACGGCAAGAAAGACAGCCACGATCATGCTAACAAAGGCGCCCTTGACGAGGCGGAGTTCCTCGTCTCGACCTTTCTTCAGGGCCTCAATTTCTGGTTGCCAGAGGGCGTATCTCAGATCACGCAATGCACCTGGACTCCACTGCTCCTCCATGTACTTGATGACTTGCTGTAGGCCTTGGTGAACGGCTCCACGAACAGAGTCAAAGGGCGGCCCGAACAAGTTGACTACTTCGTCGAGGTCTTCTACTTTTGCCTTCTCCGCCGCGACGGGCGTCCAGGGTGCGGAGTGCCTGGGCTCGTACTCCAAGCTTGACTGTCCCAGAAAGGGTAGTTCCCTCCGGTTCAGGTAAGCTTCCCTTCGTACAGCCTGATCTAGCTCCAAGAAGAGTAGGGCACAGAATGGCTCACGATAGCGCAAAGTCAGGATTCCCTTCGTATTATTCGTAATAGGCACCATTAGCTTCCCGAACCACGTCGGATCAACTTTGGCCGGACTCTGCGACACACCCTCGTTCATTATTCTAGCCTTGGACACACAAAGCGCCGCGTGCCTTATTGAAAGAATGATGAATTCGTGTGTAAGGATTATGACGCTCTCACCTGGCTCGATCCTCAAAGGAGAATCTGGACTTATTTTTTCCTTCTTGCCCCTCCTAAGAGAAAACGCCTCCTCACCGACTGTGAGGTCGTAACTTATGCATCCGAGGTTTCCCTCGTCGAAGGGAAAGATTCCGATGCCTTCCCCGAGATCCTCGAACTTACTTGCCTCACACTTCAATTGTGCCTCTTGAAGTGACTGCCTTATCAGGCGGCTCCTAATTGATTGCGCGCTAAGTAAGCTCATCTCAGCCCTCCACGAACCGAACGGCATTAACAACGGTTGCATGTTAGCACAGATCGCGAATGAGCTAGCGGCGAATGGTTACAAGGTGGGTATTGAGCGAGCCGGTGCGGTACCCTTCGAGGTCGAGCGTGACGTAGGCGAATCCCAGGGGTTTGAAGATCTCGACGAATTTGCGCGCCATCTCGGGACTCAGCGCGCGCGGCAACTCCTCCAGCGCGATTTCGAGGCGCACCAGGTTGTCGTGATACCGCACACGAAACTGACGGAAGCCCAGCGCGCGCAGCGCTTCTTCGCCCTTCTCGACAATGGCCAGGCGCTCCGGTGTGACCTCGATGCCATAAGCGATGCGCGAGGAGAGGCAAGCAGAAGCTGGACGATCCCAGACGGGTACGTCGGCCCGGCGCGCCAGCTCGCGGATGTCAGCTTTGGTCAGGCCGGCGTCGAGCAGCGGAGTCAACACTTTGTGCTCCCGCGCGGCGCGTTGCCCCGGACGCCAATCCCCCTGATCGTCCGCGTTGATGCCGTAAGCAACGGCGGCGTAACCCCGCCGCTCCGCCAGCTCATCGAGCCTATCAAACAATTCGTCCTTGCAGAAATAGCAGCGGTCCGCAGTGTTGGCGCGATAGGCAGGGTTCGAAAGCTCATCCGTGGTAATGAACTCGTGCGGGAGCTGGAAGCGGGCGACGCAGGCTTCCGCCTCTCGCCGGTCGCGCTCCGAGTAACTCGGACTTAGCGCGGTGACCGCCAGCATCCGTTCGCCGAGAACCTTGTGCGCTACGTAGGCCAGGTAGGCAGAATCCACACCCCCCGAATAGGCAACGATCAGAGAGGGGACTTGCCGCAATTGCTCTTCGAGCCGCTCTTCTTTCGTCTCTAGTTCGCCCATGCGACCAATCGTATACATCCAGAATACCGCGTGCAGGCCGAAGACTCAACCGGCCGCCAAACGCGTAAGGGCACGGCTCCTGATTCCATCGGGACAGGCCGCCGTGCCCCTACTAATACTTATCCGCAGCTATTGGATCAGCGCCCCCTGGGCGCCGTTGCCGTTGGTTTCGCTCTTCACGAGGCACGCGGCGGCAAGCTGGTCGCCTTCTTCCAGACTGATCAGCCGAACGCCCTGCGCCGAACGGCCGGACTCGCGGATCTTGCTGGCATCGAGACGCGTGATCTTGCCCTGCTGAGAGATGAGCATGACTTCGGACTCTTCCGTGACGCTCAGCACACCCACCACCTTGCCGTTACGCTCCACGGTCTTGACGTTGATGACGCCCTTGCCGGCACGCGACTGGACGCGGTACGCAGTGATGGCCGTCCGCTTACCGTAACCCTTTTCGGTGACGGAGAGGATCAGTTCTTTTTCGCCGACGATTTCCATGCCGACGATGTAGTCGCCCTTTTCGAGATCCATGGCATAGACGCCATACGCCGCGCGCCCCATGTCGCGCACGTCAGTCTCCGGGAAGCGGATGGCCATGCCTTCGTGGGTGGCCAGGAAAATGGTGTCGCGGCCGGAGGTGAGCTTGGCCGCGATCAACTCGTCGCCCTCTTCGATCTTCATGGCGATGATGCCGCGTACGGTGGGGTTCGAGAATTCCGCCAGGCGCGTCTTCTTGATCAGACCCAAGCGGGTCACCAGCGTGACGTAACCCTCGGCAGCGTAATTCTCGCCGTCGATGGTGACGCCCTTGGGCTCGTCAGGCAACTCCTTGACCGCCACCACCGCGGCCACCTTTTCGCCCGCCGCCAAGCTGACCAGATTGGTGATGTTCTTCCCCTTGCCCGCCGCACCCACATCAGGGATTTCGTAAACCTTCAACCAATACAGCTTGCCGGTATTGGTGAAGACCAGGATATAGCTGTGCGTAGAAGCGACGAAGAGGTGTTCGAGGAAATCCTCTTCGCGGGTCCGCATGCCCAGTCGTCCCTTGCCTCCGCGTGCCTGTTGGCGGTAAGCACTTAGCGGCGTGCGCTTCAGGTATCCCGAGTGCGAGACGGTGATCACCACATCCGCGACGGCAATCAGGTCCTCGAGCTTGATTTCGGCCTGCTCCTCGATGATTTCCGTTCGCCGCGCGTCGCCGTAAGTCTTCTGGACATCCTTCAATTCATTGATAATGACATTCTTCAGGGCTTTCTCGCTGGCCAGGATTTCCTTGTACTCGGCGATTTTCTTCTGCAGGTCATCGTATTCTTGCTGGACCTTGTCACGCTCCATGGCCGTCAAGCGCTGTAACTGCAATTCCAGAATCGCCTGGGCCTGGCGCTCGGTGAAATCAAACCGCGCCATCAAGCCTTCACGGGCGTCCTTGGGCGTTTTCGAAGCGCGGATCAGTTTGATGATGGCGTCGAGGTGCTGGAGCGCCCGGAGAAAACCCTCCAGGATGTGCGCGCGTTCCTGAGCCTTGCGCAGGTCGTAGGCGGTGCGCCGGCGAACGACCGTCACGCGGTGGTCGATGAAGAGCTGGATGGCGTCAACCAGCGAGAGCGTACGCGGCTGGCCATTCACAATGGCCAGCATGATCATGCCGAAGGTCTCCTGAAGCTGCGTGTGCTTGTAGAGGTTATTGAGGATGACTTCCGGCTGCTCGCCGCGCTTCAGCTCGATCACAATGCGCATCCCCTCACGGTCGGACTCGTCGCGAATGTCAGAGATGCCCTCGATCTTCTTGTCCTGAACGAGTTCCGCGATCCGCTCGATGACCTTGGCCTTGTTCACCTGGAAGGGGATCTCGGTGATGACGATTTGTTGTTTTTCCTTGGTGGGTCGCTCGATGGCGGCCTTCGCCCGCATCGTGAACTGTCCACGGCCCGTCTCGTAGGCAGCCTTAATGCCACTTCTGCCGTAGATATACCCCCCAGTCGGGAAATCCGGTCCTGGGACCAAAGAGAGCACTTCGTCGATGGTGGCACTAGGCTTGTTGATGAGCAGGATGGTGGCTTCGATGATTTCTGCCAGGTTATGGGGCGGGATCTTCGTTGCCATGCCCACCGCAATCCCGTCCGAACCGTTGATCAAAAGGTTGGGGACGCGGGTAGGCAGAACCGTAGGTTCGTTGGTGGACTCGTCGAAATTCGGGACAGAGTCCACGGTGTCTTTCTCGATATCGGCGAGCAGCTCTTCGGCAAGGCGGGCCAACCGGCACTCCGTGTACCGGTAGGCGGCAGCGGGATCGCCGTCAATGGAACCGAAATTCCCCTGGCCGTCGATCAGGATATAGCGCATGTTGAACTCTTGCGCCATGCGCACCAGGGTGTCGTAGACGGCGGCGTCGCCGTGGGGGTGATACTTCTTGATGACCTCGCCGACTACACCGGCACACTTGATGTAGCGCTTGTCGGAGGTGATCCCCTCTTTGTACATCGCGTAGAGGATGCGCCGATGCACCGGTTTTAATCCGTCACGCACGTCGGGGAGCGCCCGGCCGATGATCACACTCATCGCGTAGTCGAGATACGATTTCCGCATCTCGTCTTCGATGTTGACGGGAATCTCGCGCGTCGGCTTGATTAGTTCCTGGTCACCCATGAAATTGCCTCAGTGTAGGGACGGCCCGCTGGGCCGTCTGATCCTGTTGCGTCGCCTCGCTGGAGCGTCTCGGGATTAGGAGGCGTTCCAACTGAACGTCTCTACACCGCTAAATGTCGAGGTTCTTCACATCGAGGGCATTTTCCTCGATGAACTGGCGGCGCGGCTCGACCACGTCCCCCATGAGCACGGTAAAGATCGAATCCGCCTCCACCTGGTCCTCGATCTTCACCTGGAGCAGCATGCGCTGCTCGGCGTCCATGGTGGTTTGCCAGAGCTGGTCGGGATTCATTTCGCCCAAGCCCTTGAAGCGTTGCACGGTGAACGATTTCTTCCCCAGCGTCATCACGTGCTCGAGGAGTTCCTTCCGATCCTCGATGGTGGTCTGGCTGCCATTGGTAACGATGACAAAGGGCGGCTTGTCGTAATTGCGGACGCGGCGGTGAAGGTCCAGCAGACGCTTGTAATCGGCGCTCGAGACCAAATCCCAGTCAATGGTGCGCTCGCCGAGCGTTTCGTTGGAAAAGGTCAGGGTGTAAAGGCTGTGCTCTTCGTCAAGCTTGAGAGTAGTCTTGAATCCCTCCGCCTTGAGTTCCCTGGCCACCAAGTCCAGTTTCGCCTCGTCTTCCAGCTCCATCTTTTTGCCCAACTCTGCCTTCAGCATGGCATCGACAGGCCGCGCATCACCAATCCGCTTTTCGAGCTTGTCAAACAGCTCGACGTATTCGGCGAGCGCCATCAGGAAATTCGTTAACTCGCCGCCTGCGAGCCTGATTTTGTTCGTCCCGTCCTCGATTTCGACCGCGTGGTCTTCCGTCGCGCGACGCATCACCTCGCGGCGGAATTCTTTCTCGTCCCGGATGTACCGCGCGGTCTTGCCCTTCTTGATGAGGTACAGTGGCGGCTGCGCAATATACACGTGGCCACGTTCCACCAGCTCCGGCATCTGGCGATAAAAGAACGTGAGCAGGAGGGTCCGGATATGCGACCCGTCTACATCCGCGTCTGTCATGATGATGATCTTGGAATAGCGGAGCTTCGCAGCGTCAAAATCGTCCTTGCCGATGCCCGTGCCGAGCGCGGTGATGAGGGCGCGAATCTCCTCGTGCGCCAACATCTTGTCGAAGCGCGCCTTCTCCACGTTCAGGATTTTCCCGCGCAGAGGCAGAATGGCCTGATAGCGGCGATCACGCCCTTGCTTGGCAGAGCCGCCCGCCGAATCGCCCTCGACCAGGAAGAGCTCGCACCGCTGCGGGTCTTTTTCCTGGCAATCCGCCAGCTTCCCGGGCAGGCCGCCGGAATCGAGCGCGCCCTTGCGCCGCGTCAACTCCCGGGCTTTGCGTGCGGCCTCGCGAGCGCGGGAGGCGTCGATGGCCTTGGCACAAATCTTGCGCCCCACTGTGGGATTTTTCTCGAAGCATTCCATCAGCTTCTCGTACACGAAGCTGGCCACGGTGCTCTGGATGTCGCTGTTGAGTTTCCCTTTGGTCTGACCCTCAAACTGGGGTTGGGGCAGCTTGACGCTGACCACTGCCACCAGCCCTTCGCGCACATCTTCGCCCTGGAGGTTCTCCTTCAAGTCCTTGAAGAGCCCCTGGTTCTGCCCGTACTGGTTGATGGCGCGGGTCAAGGCGGACCGGAAACCCGAGAGGTGCGTGCCACCGTCCACGGTGTTGATGTTATTGGCGAAGGAGAAGACGGTCTCGGCGTAGCCGTCGTTATACTGGAGCGCAAACTCCATGTGGACGTCTTCCCGATCCGCCTCAGCGTAAATGGGGGGCGCGTGCAAAACCTCCTTGTTCTTGTTCAGGTGCTTAACGAATTCCGCGATCCCCCCGGTGTAATGGAACTCACCCTGCTTGTTGCTCCGTTCATCCTTGAGGCGGATCGTCAATCCTTTGTTCAGGAACGACATCTCGCGCAAACGCTGGGCGAGGGTGTCGTAGTTGAACTCGATGGAGTCCAAGATCTTGGCGTCGGGAAGAAAGGTGATTTTGGTGCCGCGCCGCTCGGTCTTGCCTGCCCGTTTCAGAGGGGCCAGCGGCTTTCCCAACTCATACGATTGCTCCCAGGTATAGCCATCACGCCAGACCTCCAGGTCCAGCCACTCGGCAAGCGCGTTCACAACCGAGACGCCCACCCCATGCAGGCCCCCGGAGACCTTGTAGCTATTGGTGTCGAATTTGCCTCCGGCGTGAAGCACCGTCATGACGACTTCGGCTGCAGAGCGCCCTTCCTCTTTGTGGATGTCCACAGGGATGCCGCGGCCGTTGTCAGTGACGGTCACGGAATTGTCCGTATGGACCACGACGTCGATGCGAGTGCAATAGCCCGCGAGAGCTTCATCCACGGAGTTATCCACAACTTCCCACACAAGGTGGTGCAGACCCATCGGGCCGGTGGAGCCAATGTACATCGCCGGCCTTTTGCGGACCGCCTCCAGATCACCCAGCACTTTGATGCTGTCTGCATCGTAAGTCTGGTTGTTACTGTTAGCCACCGGCCTCTGCTTGCTCACGAGTTCTGAGAACCTCCTCTGGAAACCGCGCCTACGCGAAAAAGCCGACAGAGAAAGCCCTTCCCTGTCGGCGTGGGGTCACCCAACCATTAAGAGACCTGCTGACCCCCCTCAGAGACTTCACTCCTTCCTACCTGTCAGGTGTGCTCCCGCCGGGCAACACCGCCGGAAACACGAGACGTCGAGAAGCGCCCGCTAGATGCGCATCGGCATCACCACGTAGCGGTATCGATAAGCCCCTTGCTCTGCTGGCCGCAGTTGGCCAGCACTCTGTTCGTCCTTTAACTCCAGGCGGATCTTAGCGCTCTCGCCTACCACACCTAGGAAGTCGAGTAAGTACTGGTAGTTAAAGCCAATCTGAAGGGGTTCGTCCTGATACGCTGCGTCTAAGGTCTCGTGCGCTTCTCCGTACTCACCACTCGAGGAGGAGATTTCAAGTCGGTCTTTCTCGAGTTGCATGCGGATGGCCCGCGACCGCTCGTCGGCGAGTAGAGCCACCCGGCGAATCGCGCCCGCAATCACATCCTTCTCGAACTCGACAATTCGTTTATTCTCCCGAGGAAGGACTGCCTCGTAGTTTGGGAATTGCCCTGTGAGCATGCGGCAAATTAGCACCCGATCCCCAAGGGAAAAGAAAAGGTGACTTTCGTCCTTCGACAGTTGAATGGATGTCTCCTCCTCAGACTCCGAAAGTAGTCTTAGGAGTTCGGCCATCGCCTTCTTGGGGATCAGGATGCGAAGCTCGTTCTTTACACTTTGCACTGCCACATCGCGCTCAATAATAGCGAGCCGGTGGCCGTCCGTGGCTACCATGGCTACGCTATCCGGCTTCATCAGAAGTAACCCACCATTAAGGGTGTATCGGGACTCCTCACTTGAAATGGCAAAGATCGTCTTCTGAATCATTGCGCTGAACACGCCCGCAGAAACGCTTGCCAACAACTGCGGTACCATAGGAAGCACGGGGAAGTTATCCTTGGCCATCCCCACCAACTTGAACGATGACCGCTCGCAGGTCACCTGAACCCAGTGATTCTCAAGAACCTTGAAATGGATCTCGGCCTCAGGTAAGGAGCGCACAATCTCAAGCAGGCGCTTAGCTGGGATCGTTCCTCCCCCCTCTTTCTTTACCTTTGCCGGACAGGTACAACGTACGCCAAGGTCAAGATCGGTTGCGCTAATGCGTAGAGCTGGTCCTTCAGCCTCAATTAGAAGGTTCGAGAGAATCGGAATTGTGGTCTTCTTCTCGACGACACCCTGCGTGAGTGTCAGTTCCTTAAGGAGCGCTGACTTCGTAATGGAGAATTCCATATAGTGTGTATCCTATGAGAGAGTTCTAGTAGTAGGCATTGTGGATTTGTGGAAAACCAACAACTTACTTCTTACCCAATAGCTTGCACGCCTAGGCCTTGTGCACAACCTAGCGTTGCCTGTGAGCCAATGTGGAATTATCTCTTCACTTCTGACATCCACAACTTTTCCAACATCGAATAGTGTGCAAACCAATCCAAACTTAGTTGAGACTATCTCGAAGCTTGTTGAGGAGCCTATTTAAATCACGGTCCGACTGGCGTAACCCCGTGATCTTGTTGATAGAGTGAAGCACGGTTGTATGGTGCTTCCCTCCAAACTCCCTGCCGATTTGCGGCAGCGAGGCGGTAGTCATTTCCTTCGCTAGGTACATGGCAATTTGCCTAGGGTAAGCCACAGCTCGACTGTTATTCTTCGCCTTTAGTTGCGGAAGGCTCAGGCTAAACTCCTGGCAAACCGCGCGCTGGATGTTCTCGATGGACACCCTTCGCTCTTCTAAATCGAAGAGGTTCTTGAGAACCTGCTGAGCCATTGGCAGGGAGATGCTCGCACCCGTGAGCGACGAGTAGGCAATTAGGCGCGTCAGAGCACCCTCTAGATCGCGAATGCTAGACTTAATCTTTCTGGCTACAAAGTCGCTGACATCATCGGGCAGCACAACCCCTTGGCTCTCGCTCTTCTTGGCTAGAATCGCCCTTTTGGTCTCCAAGTCCGGCGCCTGGAGGTCCGCGGTCAGCCCCCAAGCAAAGCGGGAGCGCAGCCTCTCCTCAAGGCCTGGAATTTCCTTAGGCGGGCAGTCGCTTGAAATCACCACCTGCCGCTGGGCCTCGTAGAGGGCGTTAAAGGTGTGGAAGAATTCCTCCTGTGTCCGCTCCTTCCCCGCAATGAATTCAATATCGTCCATTAGGAGGACATCTACGTTCCGGTACTTCTCGCGAAACGACACCATGCGGTCGTAGCGGAGGGAGTTGATCACCTCGTTGGTGAAGTTTTCGGAAGAGACGTAAGCCAGTCGCATCTCCTTCCAGTTGCTTTTGATCGCGTGCCCAACTGCCTGCATGAGATGCGTCTTACCCAGCCCCACGCCGCCGTAAAGGAAGAGAGGATTGTAGGCTTTTGCGGGAGCTTCCGCGACCGCGCGTGCCGCGGCATGGGCAAACTGGTTACACGAGCCCACCACGAACGTGTTAAAGGTGTAGCGGGGATTCAGTTGGTGATCAACCGAGTCAAAGTCGAGCTTGCCCTGGAAAGGCTTCTGGTTGCCGTTTTCTGCGGCCTTCTTCTCGGGGCTCTCCTCAAAGACGTAGCGGATCTGTTGAAAACCGGGCTGTAGCCGCTCTAGAGCTTCTACGATGAGCCCGCCATAATGCTCCTGGATCCACTCTTGGAACTCCCGGTTAGGGACGCGCACCACCAAGGTTTCCTGCTCAGTGTGGCTGAAGCGTGTGGGGCGCAACCAGGTCTGGTAGCTCTGGGTGTTCACCTTGGCTTTGAGGTAGTTCAGGATTTCCTGCCAGGCATTCATGGCGGTTTCAGGAGGCAGTGGATGTGCTCGCTCTGTCGGGTACGCGAGGAGCCAGTCTGAGACTAATGCGTCGAGTAAGCTTGCTCTGAGGATTGTTGCCAAGGCTCCCCAAGCTTCGGTAGCTGTCCTCGGTTCTTCCTCATTTTTTGCTGATTTAGACCGTACGTAAGAAGGCGCCTCAACGTGCCGGCAGTAGCTCTTTCCACCTACTGAATATACCACGAAAACGCCTCCGTGCCAATCGCGCGATGGTGTTCATTTCGGCTCTCCCCGAAGTCGGCAAGTACCGTGGAAAGAGGAGGTTACATTGGCTGGGCCGGCGGGTCGAGGTGCGCGACGGGTTTTATTCGAGTAGCCGGGCAATCTCGTCCCGAGCTGGAATACGCAAGGGGACCGTACGCCCGCTTTCAATGAGGTGAATCCCCTCGCTTTCGGGGCAGACTTCTCCGATGGCGGCCGCAGGGATTCTGTGCCGGGCGTAGGCGCGGAGCAGCCGCGGAGCTGATGAGGGGCTCGCGGCGACCAGTAAGGCGCCCGAGGCGATCAACGCAAACGGGTCGAATCCCAGGACCTGACTGAAGGCACGTGTCTCAGCAAGAACCGGGACTCTCTCTTTCCAGACACGCAGGCCGACGCGGCCCGCGCGTGCGATCTCGTGCAGGCCGGAGAGCAATCCGCCTTCCGTCGGGTCGTGCATTGCGTGAATGTCGCCGTGCCGAAGGGCAATCAACGCGTCGCGGACAACACTGATGCCCGGCTTGAAGAGCAGGCGTTTCGCGCGACGAACCGTGGCTTTACTGAGCTTGGGGCCAAGCACCGCGGCTCTTTCGCGAGCCAGGATGGCTGTGCCCTCGAGCGCGATACCCCGGGTCAGGATCAGGACGTCTCCAGGTCGCTGGCTCTCCTTCCGCACTAGCTTTGATTTCTCCACTTCCCCCAGCATCTGCCCCACCACGATGGGCCGATCGAGGCCCTCGGTGATTTCTGTGTGGCCGCCACAAAGCGTGATGCCCAGCGCCCCACAAGCGCGGAGGGTGTCTTGGAAAATGGCGCGTGCCAGCGCCGGCGTTGTGCCTCTCTCGGGAAGCAACAGCGTCGCGAGGTACCACCGGGGACGCGCGCCGAGTGTGGCGATGTCGTTGGCGTTGATGTTCACGGCATACCAGCCGATGCGCTCGGCGGTGAAAGTGATCGGGTCCGATTTGGCCACGAGATACTTGCGGCCCAAGTCGATCACCGCGGCGTCTTCACCGAAGCGCGGCCCGATGACGACGCGCGAAGACTTAGGTATAGGACAAGAGGCGAGTAGAGCTTGAAGCAAGCTGGCGGGCAGTTTGCCGATCGGGAATGCGGCACCCGGGCGCATGGCTTGGCGAGTATAGCGCCACCACGAGCTCCCGGCTACTATTCTCGGGAGCAGGGACACCCGCCGGTGCGGGTCGCCACTCGCGCTTGCCAAGTACGCGCCAAGAGGCGTAATCTCCCTTCGTCCTGCAGAGATGGGTAAGGTATTGGGGGTGATACCGGCACGACTTGAATCCACGCGGCTGCCGCGCAAGCCGCTGCGGCTGATCTGCGGCCGGCCGATGATTGCCTGGGTTTACGAACGTGCCCAGCAGGCGCGGTGCCTCGATCGGCTACTGGTGGCGACGGATTCCGAGGAGATCGCCGCCTACTGTCGCCAGAATAACATCCCCGTTCTGATGACCTCGCCTGCCCACCAGTCGGGAACGGACCGCGTGGTTGAAGTGATGACCCGGGAATCCGCTGACATCTACGTGAACATCCAAGGTGACGAGCCGACGATTACGCCAGAGCACATCGAGCTCCTGCTGCGTCCTTTCCAGGAGTCCCCGGGGACCCAGGTCTCCACACTGAAGGTGGCGATCGGGCTCGAAGACGCACGGAGCCCGAACAACGTGAAGGTGGTGACAGACCTCCGGGGACACGCGCTCTATTTCTCCCGCGCGCTCATTCCCTATGATGGCGACGGCGAGGGCTTGGTGCAGTATTACAAGCACTTGGGCCTTTATGCGTATTCTGCTGCCGCGCTGGCGAAGTTCCACACTCTGGCGCGGTCCCAGCTCGAACAACAGGAGGAGCTCGAGCAACTGCGCTTCCTTGAGAATAGCATCCCCATCGTGGTGGTTGAAACCCCGCACGACACCATCGGTGTCGATACGGAAGAAGACTTGAACAAGGTCGAGGAGTACTTCCGCCGCCAAGGTATCACTCTGGCCGGCTGTTAGTGTCTTTGGCCGGGGAGAGCCTTTACAGCGGTCCCATTTCAGTGTCACAGTTTAGGGGATGGATAGGTGAGTTACTCCTTCAAGGAGACGCCGTTTGGCGGATATCAGGGCGGTTCGGATTCTTGTTGAGTACAAACACAGCCTGCGCAGCGTCTGTAAAATCTTGTTCACTGCAAACGATGCCAGCGTGTACTTGGTTCCATACGCCGCACACGGCAGGTACTTCTACGGAGATCGCTCATTAGGCGAGCAACAGGTCGAGGACACCTTCGACTTTACTACGCAGGTTTCCTCGGAGGATGTCCCCACGCTTTCCATCCATCAGTCTGGCCAAGTTCACGGCAAGGTGGGTGCTGTCCGTGCTGGCCCTCTGCATATCCCGGAACTGACGAAACTCCGGGGGGAGCACGTTGCAACTGTTTGCCTGGACGTATTCGATGGGCTCCCGGAACATCTTGACGCTCCGCAGGTCGAGGGTCCTGAGCTGGACCACGTTATTCCGGTCGAGACGGGCGTCGAGAGCGGCAGACTGGCAATGTACGTTAACGGCATCGAGGCATCGTTTAGGTGTTCGCAGTGCCGGCTTACGATCCGATTGGCGCGTTCTTCACTACCCCAGCCAATTTACATTGGCCTTGCTCCCAAGGTTCAGTTGCCGCTAGGGTCGGGACCGAGGCGGGGAGTCACTGTAATTGCGGGCTGGGACCCCACGTTGCCAACCGGCGCGGCCCAAGACTACTTGTACCTCCGCGGCGAGTGACCGTCGGCACTGTGCCGCCAAGCTATCCTCATGCCACGGGCTGCGCAAAATATGCGGGGTAGGTGCGTTGGTAGGTTTTTTTCTCGCGGTAGGAGCGGGCGAGTTCCATGTAAATGCCCAGATCGCGGTCGAGGTCGGACTGGGTGCCGGCGAAGTAGAAGTTGCGGATGGGGATCCCGCCGTAATCCTTGCTGAGCTTGGGATAGATGGACTCGCTCACGATGCCGTTCATGCAGGTAAACGGGCTGATATCGATGATGCCGTCGGCGCCGTGTTTGGCGAGGTAGGCAGCTTTGCCGATGCTCAGCACCATCTCGCCCAGCGCCCCGGAGGCGGGCAGGTAGGGCCAGGCAAGCTTCAGGACTTCCTCAATCTCGGGTTCCTCGTAACCTTCAAAGTCTTCGTGGAAAGGCGCCATGAGCGCGTGCTCGTCGGCGTGCTGGATGCGGGAGCGGATCTTCGCGCCCAGCATCTCCACGGAGAACGTCCGCCCGGTCAGCCGCAGCTTGCGCTCCTGTTCGGCGTTCGTGTAAGCGACCCACTCAGCGATGTGGCTGAGCCAGGCTTCGGCGCCGTAACCCTCGAGCCGGCGCACCAAGTCTTCATTCGAGAACGTATTCAGGCGGCAAAAGATCTCACCCACGACGCCGATGAGGGGGACCTCGGGGTCATAGTGCGCGGAGACGCGGTGGAAGCGTTCGCGCGCCCTCTCCATCGACTCGACCAGCGAGCGGAGCTGGCAACCGGGGTTGACGCAGCTTGCTTCCAGCGTCTCGCACAGGTCGCGCAAGGACTCCTGGGCCGCGGCGTCGGTGGTGCCGGGGCGGGCCTCATACGGCCGGGTCCTCAGGATCGAGCGGTTGATAATGTCGCTGCACACCAGCGCCCGCCACCCGGCCCGGATGAAAGGGCCAGCAATGTCGCCACCTAGGTCCGCATAGCCGTTCTCGCTGGTGGGGGAAAGGACTTGTACGTCTCCGTACCCAGCCTTACGCAGGACTCTTTTCAAGAACGGCGCGTATTGGCCAAAGCGGCAGGGACCTTCCGCCGTGGGCATGAAGAATGCGGTGCGCGCCGGGTCGAACCCGGGCTCCTCCACGATGCGCAGGAAATCGCCTACGGTGACCTTGGCGGGATAGCATTCGTCGCCGGTGGAGAACTTGGCGCCCAGTTCGCGCGTGCGCTCATCGGAGGGTGACGTGGTGCACGCATCAATACCCAGCCACCGGAAGCACGAGGCGAAGGCTACCGAGCTCGTCTCCGGCATGTTCGGAATGTAGACCTTCTTGCCCGCCAGCGGGTGGCCGGGCCCGATCGTGCGCCTTACGTGGCGGTGGCCGATGAAGGGCATCGCAAAAACCCTTTGCTATCGAGATAAGCTTCGCAGCGGGTGATAAAGCCCGCGTCGTTCGAGTGTGCGTCAAATTGGAGCAGCAGCGCTGGCTTGCCGGCGGCGTCGTCCAGGAAAGACTTGATGTAGGAGTCCGGACCGCATTTGAAGTTGGAAATGTAAACCAGGTGCAGATTGGGGTGCCGGCGCGTAATGCGCGCCGCCGCCAGGATGCGGCGCCCCGAGTTCCAGTACATGTTCGGATTGATTTCGGAAATGTCCTCCAGGTCCAGCGGGAGGAAGTCCATGGGGATGACGTTCACTCCGTAAAGCGTGCGCAGTTTGCGCGGGATGTCGCAATTGATGCTGCGGTCGTAGAGGTTGTAGGGACGCCCCAGGAGCACCAGCGCGGGCTCACCGGTAGCCTGGAGCTTGCTGAGGGCCTGGGCGCCTGCCTCGAGCATCATGTCGGTGAATGCTCCCTGCGCCGCGTAGGCTGCGAGCACGGCGCGCGCATTCGCCCGTCGTGAAATCCCCAGCGTCTGGGCAAAGTCGCCCAACTCCTTTTCGACCAGTTTCCTGCCGAGCCGGAAGTGCACCGTGGGTGCTAGGAGTTTCGGGCGTGCGTTCTCGAGCTGCGGCAGTGCGCGGATAACAAAGGGTAGCGTTTGGTTCCACGGGCAGAGATGTGAATCCACCCGGCTTTTCGGCGCCTCGTAGTTAAGGGCGTTCGGCACCAGGACGTAATCCGCGCCCTTTTCGAGCAGCTCGAGGATGTGGCCGTGCGCCACCTGGATGGGGAAGCAGGGCTGGGCGATGGCGACCTCCTCGCCCACGGTGGCGATCTTCTTGTCCGTGGGCGGGGAAACCACCACGTCGAAGCCAAGTTCCTGGAAATAAGCGCACCAGAAGGGGAAGCGGTCGTAGAAGAACATGCTGCGGGGGATGCCCACGGTCGGCCCCTTCCCGCGCGGTGGCTGATGGACTTCCTCCAGCAGCTTGTCGCGGTAGGGCAGCAGGTCCTCGATGACCGGCTGACGGTCGGTGCGCGCGCGCTTGCGGAACTTATCGGAGCACTTATCGCCCCAATAACTCCGCTGCCCCTCGATGACGAACTCCTTCATGTCGCAATAGTTCGAGCAGGCGCGGCAGACGAACTCCCGCGAAGTGAAATTGACGCGATTCAGGTCGTAGCCCCGGAAGCGGCTCGCGCGACCGGTACCTTTCATCCGCTCGTGCGCGATGAGGGCCATGCCGATGGCGCCAATCACTCCGTTGTGCGGCGGTACGATGATGCGTTTGCCCAGGATTTGCGAGAAGGCCGCGGCCACCGAGTCGTTGTACGCTGTGCCGCCCTGGAAGAAGATGACGTTCCCGATCTTGCGTCCGCGCACCACGCGGTTCAGGTAGTTGAGCGCCACGGAATAAGCGAGGCCGGCGGTCAGGTCGCCCACCTCCGCGCCCTTCAAGAGCAGGCCGGTGACGTCGCGCTCCATGAACACCGTGCAGCGCTCGCCCAGGCGGGCGGGACTCGTGGAGGCCAACGCCAGGCGCGCGAATTCCTCCTTAATGGAAATCCCGAGCTTTTCCGCCTGCTCTTCCAGGAACGAGCCGGTGCCCGCGGCGCAGGCTTCGTTCATGGTGAAGTCCACCACGACGCCCTGGTCGATGCTGATGAACTTGGAATCCTGCCCGCCGATTTCGAAGACGGTGTCGGCGGGCTCCATGTTCATGCGCTGGCAGACGTGTAGGGCGCCCGTTTTGTGCGCCGTGATCTCATCGTTCACCGTGTCGGCGCCCACCAGCTCCCCGATCAACTCCCGCCCGGAACCTGTAGTGCCTACCCCCCGGACGTCCAGGATGTCACCGAGATCGGCCTCGATTTCTTTGAGGCCGCGCGCCACCACTTCGATGGGACGGCCTTCGGTGTAAAGATAAATTTCCTTGAGGACGTTGCCCTCGGGATCCGTCACCACCAGGTTGGTGCTCACCGAGCCGACGTCGATGCCCAGGTAGGCTTCGATCTTCTCGCCGTTGGTGAGTGAGGGCAGCTTAACGGGCTTCACTTGGTCGCGCAGCAGGACCACGTTCGCCATCGAAAGCGGGTCAGTGCAGGCAAACACCTGCTTCGCCGCCGCGTGTTGCTGCAGCTGGTGGATGCGCTTGAGCGAGCGCTTGCGGGGCTCCTCGGCCTCGAACATCGCGGCGCCCACCGCGCCCATCCAGGCGTAGAGCTCAGGGACCAGGAAATCTTTCTCTTCCAGCTTGAACGCTTGGCGAAGCGCCTCGCGCACCCCCTGGTTGAGCGCGACGGCGCCGATGAAGGCGACCGGTGGCACCGCCTCGCGGCCCCTCACCACGCTCGACTTGAAATTGCGGGCCACGGCGTCGCACAGCCCGCGCAGAATCTGGTCCGTCGAGTACCCTTTCTGCTGGGCGTGGATCATGTCCGTCTTGGCGAAGACGGAACAGCGGCCGGCGATGCGTGCCGCGCAGCTCGCCCCGCAGGCGATCGCGCCAACCTCCTCGACGCTGTACAGCAGGCGCGAAGCCTGCACGTCGATGAACGAGCCGGTCCCCGCTGCGCAGTCCCCGCTCGTCTCGTAATCGACGATCCCCAGGTAGCGGGACTTGGCCGTGGGTTCCAGCCGCAAGTACTTCGAAGATTCGCCGCCCATCTCGAAGACCGTGCGCACCTCGGGATAGAAAACCCGCATACCCTTGGCCACGGCGCGAAACTCGTTTTCGAAATAGATTCCCAGGATCTTGGCGATGAGCTGGCTGCCGGAACCGGTCACCCGGATGCCTTCCACGTTGTGCTCCGGAACGTGGTCGTAGAACTCCTTCAGCAGGTCGAAGGTCGACTGAATGGGACTGCCCTGAATCCTCCGGTACCGCGACAGGACCAGCGGCCGACCCGCGAATGCGCTCGCCTCGGGGAACGCGCTGGCGTAGAACGTTTCCGACTTCGCGGCGAGGCCACGGAGCAGCAACTCGTCCGTGGGCGCGCCGAGGGCGGCAAGTTTGAGACTGACAGCCCCAATGTCCAATCCGATGTTTATGCTCATCAACACTTTGAGTTGGGGCCCCAGCCCTGGGAACCCTGGGTTGCGAAGCCCCGGTCTCGGTGCTTCAGGCCAAAAACTCCCCTCGAATCGTGGGGGTACGCGAGGGTGTAGGTTCGGCTTAAACCACACTAATATACAACGAACAGACCCAACGCTGGCAATTCTTATTCCGAGCGGTCCCGAGGTTGCCCCAAAAACGTGCCTTAGGGGCTGAAAGTCGGCATTATGTCCTTTTCCAGAAGACTACTTGGCTCACCTCTCTATCCTAAATGCATGCCTTTACCACCCTAGAAATGTTAGGCGTGTCAACGATGTTGCGTACTGTCGCCAGCGTGTTCCACGGTTACATCCTCGCGGCGGACTCCTTCTACGACCTCCCTTGTTGGAGTCAGCGTGCGGATTCATGGTCTAATGGAGCCTGTTTGCCGGAAGTGTTGGGACCATGTTTCAGGAGGTCACTCATGGCTGGGGCAGAACAACGGAAGGAGCTAATTGCCAAAATCCGAGCGCTTCCCGCTGGAGTCGAGGCCGCAGTGAAAGGCCTTGGCGAAGAGCAGTTGGACACCCGCTACCGGAAGGACGGATGGACGGTTCGGCAGGTGGTGCACCACTTGGCAGACGCCCACCTGAACGCCTTCATGCGCACGAAGCTGATCCTCACAGAAGACAAACCGACGCTGAAGACCTACAAGCAAGACGCCTGGGCCGTCCTGCTGGACGCTTCCAAGCTCGACATCCAAAGCTCGCTCCTGATCCTCCACGGGCTGCACGAGCGCTGGAGCAGCTTGCTGGATTCCCTTCCTGCCTCGAGTTGGGCGCGTGCGGGGATTCATCCGGAGAGGGGAGAAGTCACGTTGGCCGACTTGCTCAAGCTATACGCCCACCATGGAGAAAACCATCTGAAGCAGATTGCTGACCTGCACGCCGCCAAGGGGTGGTAGGGGTGTCGGCTCGCCCTGCCGCCTCTCATCAATCTCCTCTGTCCGGGCACTCTGAGATCGCGGACGGCGGAAGAGGGTCACGCGGGGCCGGCAGAAGCCCCTGGGCGGGTGCGGGTCAATGGAGACTGAGCTTGGAGAGTCTGGGCGGGCTTTGTCCTGCCCGAGAGCGGGCTTAGCTTTGCGATACAAAGTACTTGACAGCGCTTCAGCAGGTGCGTATAAACCCGGCATGCCTTGTCCGGACCCTGTCCGCTCTCGCCGCTCCCGATCAGCACCGCAACACGCGCACGCCATCGATGACCTCCGCTTCATCCGCGAGACGATGGAGAACGCGTCCTCCTTCACAGCCGTTCCTGGATGGGGCGGGGTGCTCGTGGGCATTACTGCCCTGGTCGCGGCGGTGGTGGCCTCTTGGCGGCCGAGCATCGAGTGGTGGCTGATCACCTGGGGTGTGGAAGCGCTTGGCGCTCTTGCAGTGGGCGCGGTGGCGATCTATTGCAAGGCCCGCAACGCCCAGATCCCTCTCCTGTCACGGCCCGGCCGGAAATTCGTGCTGAGCTTGTCTCCGCCTATTCTCGCTGGGGCCGTGCTCACCGTCGTCGTGTACCGCGCCGGGCTTTTCAGTCTGCTTCCCGGGATCTGGCTGCTGCTTTATGGCACCGGTGTGGTCACGGGAGGGGCATTTTCCGTGAGAGTAGTTCCTGTGATGGGCCTGTGCTTCATGCTCGCTGGGGTCCTCGCCCTGTTCTGCCCGGCAGCCTGGGGAAACTGGTTCATGGCCGCGGGGTTCGGGGGGCTTAACATTTTCTTTGGGACCATTATTGCCAGGAGGTACGGTGGCTAGACAACGAGCACTCGCTGAGGATCGTCTCACGATGGCGCGCGGAGAAGCCCACGGAAGCCGTCCACTGCGGGCAGGGTTGGCGGCCAGCGCTCCGCCGGCCTTGGATCGCCTGATCCACGAGCGCATCCGGCTGGGCATCGTGAGCGTGTTGGCGGTGAACGAATCGCTCAGCTTTAACGACTTGAGGGAACTGTTGAGGACGACGGATGGCAACCTGAGCGTGCATGCGCGCAAGCTGGAGAGAGCCGGGTACATTGTCTGCGAGAAGTACTTCGAAGGCCGGCTGCCGAGAACCATCTATCGGCTAACTGCAACGGGACGGCGTGCGCTCGAGCGTTACCTGGATCACATGGAAGCCTTGATCCAGGCCATGCGTCCTCGTTAGGCGGGGCCAAATTTTTTTGGCCTTCTACTTTGCGTCACAAAGTACATTGCGGCATTACATCCATTTCCGCGTCCGCTCCCTCCGAGTGCCGCGCGGAGAGTCAGTTGACGCGTGGGGGGCGCAGCAAGAAGCACTCGCGCTCGGAGGTAGTTGAATATGGTCCAGGGTTCTGAGGAGAAGGGAGGCGCTTCGGGCCTGCACGTCGCCATCATCATGGATGGGAGCGGGCGTTGGGCCCGGGCCCGCGGTCTCGAGAGGTCGGAGGGCCACCGCGCTGGAGCCGCCGCCGTGCGCCGCGTCGTGGAGGCAGCCCCTGGTCTGGGCATCGGCACCCTGACGCTGTTCGCTTTCTCTTGCGACAACTGGCACCGCCCTGCCCGTGAAGTGGCCGGTCTGATGCAGGTCTTTCAAGACTACCTTCAGTCCGGGGCGCGGGAAGCCGCTGAGCGCGGGGTTCGCATCACCGTAGTCGGCCGGCGTGATCGTCTTCCGCCGTCGTTGCTTGCCGCCGTGAACGCTGCAGAAGCAGCTTCCCGCCCCGGACGCACATTGCACTTGCGTCTGGCGATCGACTATTCGGGGCGGGACGCCATCCTGCGGGCGGCGTGCCGGCTGAACGGGAAGGTTTCTCCTGTGGAGTTCGCACGGTTGCTGGGAAAGGACGGGCACTCCAATGTCCCGGTTCAGGACGTCGACTTGCTCATTCGCACGGGCGGCGAACAGCGGCTGAGCGATTGCCCTTTGTGGGAGATCGCCTATGCCGAATTGATATTTACCGGCCGGCTATGGCCGGACTTTCACGCTGCCGACCTCCAGGCGGCGATTCGTGAGTTTCATTCGCGCGAGCGCCGCTTCGGACGCATCCCTGAAGCAGTAGGGAGCTGAGACGCAAGCCACCGAATGGGTGGCCGCCTGAAGCGGCCGCTGCAGGCCATAGTCCGCTGGCGGCAGCAGAGGCAGCGAGGTCACACCCCCCGATGCGCCAGCGCAACAGGTTCCCCACCTCGAGCGCGCCATTGCGCGCGCCCCGCCTACACGATTAATCTGATAAAGTCTGACAATGAGCGTGGGAGGGCTTCGGATGGCAAGCGAACTGAAGGACAAAGTCGCCGTGGTCACGGGTGGCACGCGAGGAATCGGCTACCGCATCGCGGAAGCCTTGCTGGACGAGGGCGCGAAGGTTTTTATCTGTGGGCGCGACGCTGGGTTCTTGAAAACGGCACTCGAGCGCCTGAGCTCTGAACACGCGGCTCGCGTGGACGGCATGGTTGCGGACGTACGTTGCTATGATGGCTGCTGCAAGCTGATTCACGGTGCTGTGGAGCGCTTTGGCGGGCTTGACATTCTGGTGAACAACGCGGGCATTGGGGTTTTCAAGCCCGTGGACCAGCTCACTCCCGAAGAATGGGATGCGACGATCGAGACGAACTTGTCCGGAGCCTTCTATTGCAGCCGCGAGGCCATCCCGCTGATGCGTAAGCGGGGCGGCGGCTACATTTTCAACATTTCGAGTTTGGCAGGCGTTAATCCCTTTGCGGGTGGCAGCGCCTATAACGCCTCGAAGTCGGGCCTGAATGGCTTCAGTGAGGCCATGATGCAGGATGTCCGCTACGATGGTATACGCGTCAGCTACATCATGCCGGGCAGCGTCGATACAGACTTCGCAGCAACCCCCGGAGGTAAACCCCGGGAAACCTGGAAGCTCACGAGGGAAGACATCGCTAAGGCAGTGATCGACCTATACAAGTTCCCCAAGTCAGCTCTCGCTAGCCGCATCGAGCTGCGGCCCTCGCAACCACCACGGAAGAAGTAGGGGCGGCCTCTGGCCGCCCGCGTCGCGCGTGGCGGATTCATTTTCCTCGGAGTTCCTGCCACGACTTGGTCAACTTCACCTTGCCCCGCAAGCTCTGAAGTCCTCTGTAGGCCTCTTCGGCAACAACCGCCTGCAATGTCATGCGCACGGTCGGCGCGCTGCCTTGCCCTGTGGCTCGCATAGCTTTGCGGATAAGATCCTCCGGGACTACCACCGTGATGTTCTTGAGGCGTTTCTTACCCACAGTCGTGCTATCCATTTTGCTCGCCGCCCTCTGATCCTGTGACTTCCGTACACTACTCCAACGGCACCTCATTCAGGACGTCGTCCCAATGCGAGACCGTTAGTTCCCAGCGGCGCTTTTCCTGCTGGTTGTGTTCCTCTTTGTTGGGGTAGAGCGAGCGGATGATTTCCGGCTCGCGCTTCTGCGCCTCGGCGAGCGCTGCCCAATCGCGCCAGACCATGACGATTTTGAAATCCCATGCGGGACTGGCGGCGTGGAAGCGCTGCTCGTAGAGCTTTTCGCTCTTGACCAGCCCCTCTTTCATCAACTGCTTGAGGATGGGGTTGTGGTTCTTCTTATAGAGCGCCAGCCACTCGGAGGTCCCACCCGGCACAAGCTTGTAGTAGTACTCAATCATGACAGGAGACCCGGCCGCCTGCTCTGCGCAGGTGGGCGCGGCAAGGGCAAACAAGGGGGTTGCCACGAATGTCAGGAATTGAAGCACTCTGTTCATCATCTCTCCTTTCGACATCGCGCCCGGGCGGGTAATCGATACGGGCCCATATCGAATCACGAACCAATGTGGTCTCCCCAGGAGGATAAGTGATGCGCCGGCTCTCAATGAATCAATCGCGCAATGACTCGATGACCCAATTCTTCTTACCGGTGCAATTCCACCACGTCCCTGTCCTTGAGGAGGTAGTCGCGGTTGACCATCTGGCCCTCGAACTTCCCGTGGCCCCAGACGCGTGCGTACTTGAGTTGGGTGAGGAAGTCGTGGTGGACGTGTGCAGCGAGGTCCATGAGGCGAGAGCCGCATCTCAAGACGTAAGGGGCAGTCCGCTCTAGCTTTTTTCCCGGGGCCTTGGTGTAGATCCGAATCACGTCCAGCAACTCAAACACGGCTTGCCGGAGTTGTTCCAGTCCTTCCCTGGTTTCCGCGGAGATTGGCAACATCCCGAAGCGCGCGCCGTATAGTTCTTTCAGGATTTCCAGATTCTCGCGGGCACCGCTCGCGTCGAATTTGTTGCCCACCAGCAGGGTTTCCTTCGCCAACCAGCCGGGAGCATTTGGCAGCTCGCCTTGACCGAGCTGCACTTTCGCATTCGCAAGCTGCGCGAGCGTGGTTTCGAGGTCTTCGAGGAGGTCCGGATCGCTCAAATCTACCATCAGGAGAGCTGCGTCCGCGTTGCGAATGATCTGATAGAGCCATGATTCAGGGAAATCCGGATGTACCGGCGGCAAGTCCACGAGTTGGATCTGCACATCCTCAAACGGCATCATTCCCGGCAAAGGCACGCGAGTGGTGAACGGGTAGTTAGCCACTTCGGGCGTAGCGTGCGTGAGCCGTCGGACCAGCAGCGACTTGCCAGCATTGGGCGGACCGACCAGCGCCACTTGGCCTGCGCCCTCCTTCTCCACGCGGTGGATGATCCCCGCACGGCTGACCGGCCGCTTGGCCTGCTCCGTCCGCAGCTTCGAAAGCCGACGCTTGATGTCCGCCTGCATCTTCTCGGTCCCTTTGTGTTTGGGAATGGTGGCAAACATCTCTTCGAGCGCCTCGACCTTCTCCTCGGTGGTCTTGGCGCTCCTGAGGCGTCTTTCGGCTTCGAGATATTCCGGTGAGAGGTTCGCGGGCATGACAGTGGGCGCTATATGAGCCTGGGGGCGAGGGACGCTCTATTATGCGACGATTTGTGGCTGGCAACCAGGGTGGAGTGTCGAGGCAACCGCTTGGCCCGGCTGCGGAGATCCTTTGTCCAGGAACCGTTGCCCTCCCTCGCTACGTCTCGCATCGTGCTATCATGGCGCGAAATCGCGGTTCTTATGAGGGGGCTGACCGTGAAGAGCCAATTGAGGAGATGGGCGCTAGCTGTCCTGTCCGTAGTGTTTTTGGCCGGGCAACCGGATGCCGTGCTGTGCTACCAGAGGGCGCGAGGCTTGGCTTCGGAACTTCGAGCCCCAGCGGGCGTGCGTCGAGTCATGATTGATCCTAGCGGAGAGACGGTCCTCCCTAATGGCCGTCTGATCACACCGCTCGGGAAGCAAGTGAAGGTTGCGCCGCATCCTTACGGCCTCGCGCTCAGCCCGGATGGCAAGACGCTGGTCACCGCCAACAGCGGGACACATCCATTTTCAGTCTCCGTTATCACCCAGCTTCAGAGCGCCAAGCCCCAGGTGGTTCAGATGCCGCCGGAGTTCCCGCCGCGGCGGGCGGATGCCGACCCCGATAGTGTTTACCTCGGTGTGGCCATTGGGCCTGACAATCGCACGCTGTATCTTTCGGAAGGTAACAACGGAAGGGTGGGAATCTTCGACCTTGTCACGCATCAGCGCCTCTACTCATTGAGTCTCGATGGTACTTATCAGGGCAAGGTGTACGGCAACAGCCTCACCGGAGATTTGAAGCTCTCACCTGACGGCCGCCGTCTCTTGGTGCTCGATCTCGCGCATTTCCGTCTCGTCATCATCGATACACGGTCGAAACAGATCCTGAGCAGCATCCCTGTGGGGCGAATGCCTTTCGGGTTGGCCATTTCTCCCGATGGGAACCGCGCCTACGTTTCCAACGTGGGCATGTTTCGATACTCGCTGATCCCGGGCTACGACCCGAACAACCCCAAGCGCAGCGCTCTGGATTTTCCTGGCTTCGGGTTTCCCTCGAAGGAGGCAACAGAGGGGCTGAAAGTTGACGGCAAGAGCGTTGCAGGCCTGGGCGACCCCAACGTTCCGGAGTCGAATTCTCTTTGGGTGATTGACGTGAAGGACCCGGCGCAGCCCCGCGTCACAGCCAAGATCAGAACCGGCATGCCGGTGGGAACCCAGTCCGTGGGCGGGTCGAGCCCCGGAGCTGTAGCGGTTGGACGGAAGAAAGTGTTTGTCTCGAACGCGAACCAGGACAGCATTACGATCATCGATGCGCCCACCAATCAGGTGGATAAGAGCGTCGTGCTCGAGCCTGCCGCGGCGGTGAAAGGCCTCCGAGGTGTGCTTCCCTTTGGCATGGCGCTGAGCCCGGACGAGAGAGTTCTCTACGTGGCATGTGCGGGCATCAACGCGGTCGCCGAGTTGGATACTCGGGAGGGGAAGGTCCTTGGCTACATCCCGACCGCGTGGTTTCCTGTGCGCATTGCCACAAGTCTGGACGGCAATACGCTTTACGTGGAGAACGGCAAAGGCTTCGGCGCCGGCCCCAACGGAGGGCCGGACTTTCGACTAGGACCGGAGGGGACTTACGTCGGAGACATCACGAAGGGCGTTGTCTCTATCGTTCCTGTCCCCAATGCCCAGGCGCTTGAGCAGGCGACAAACCAGGTCCTCCAAAACAACGGCTTTGTCTCTTCAGATCATGTGGCGCCACGGAGTCCTGACTTTCCGGTTCTGCCGGCGGGACAAGCAAGCGCGAAGATCCGACACGTCGCATTCATCGTGAAGGAGAACCGGACATTTGACGAGGTCTTTGGTGACCTGCTGTCGGTGGGCGGTGAACGTGTCGATTCCGAACCCAGTCTCGCGCGCTACGGCGAGAACGTGGAGGTGAGAGAAAAGGGTGAGCCAACCGTGGAGAACGCGCGCGTCACCCCCAACCACCACGCGCTGGCGCGTCGCTTCGCGTTCAGCGACAACTTCTATGTGGACTCCGACGTGTCGGTGGATGGCCATCACTGGCTGGTGGGGAATTATCCCAACGAATTGGTGGAAGCCACTTGGCCGCCGGCCTACGGCGACCGCTTTGAGTTCCGCCCCGACCCGGACGCGCCGGGGCGCCTGGCAATTGGCGGATCCTCACCGCGGCCGGAGGACTATCTGGAAGCAGGCTCACTGTGGGAACACTTGGCGCGGCACCAGGTAAGCTTTCGGAATTACGGTGAGGGAGTGGACCTCCCGGGGACACAGGGCGGGGAAGGCTTGCAGCCCACAGGTCTCCGCGCAGCCGTTAACGTTCCGATGCCCAAGGTCTTGTTTGACAACACCTCGCGCGCCTATCCGACTTTCAACACGTCGATATCTGACCAGTACCGCTTGGAGCAGTTCCAGCATGAATTCCACGTGCGCTATTTGAGCGGCAAGGAGTCCTTGCCTCGATTCATGTTCGTCTGGCTCCCGAACGACCACACGGCTGAGCCCCGTCCCGAGGACGGCTACCGTTATCACGCTTCGTACGTCGCCGATAATGATCTGGCACTGGGGAAGCTGGTGGAGCTGTTCTCCCATAGCCCCTTCTGGAAAGACATGGCAATTTTCGTGACCGAGGACGACGCGCAGGATGGCCGGGACCACGTGGACGCGCACCGCAGCTTGCTCATGGTGATCAGCCCTTACGCCCGCCGGGGTGTCTCGCACGTCCACACCAGCATGGCCAGCATTTTGAAGACCTTTGACTTGATCTTCGGCCTCCCTTACCTGAACCAGTACGACGCCGCGGCCACTGACCTCTCGGATATGTTCGCCGACACGCCCGATTTCACGCCCTACGACGCGCTGCCCTGTGACACCCGCATCTTCGATCCGGCCAAAGTCCGCGAGCCGGGGCTTGAGTTGCGCGCCGTGCCGAGTGCGCCCCTTGACGACCCCGCCACCATCCGGCGACGCCACCGCGAGACGCAGAAGGAGAAAGATGATGATTGAGTGAGGGCCGGGGAAGGGATGCCTCTGGTCTCCGGACTACTGAATGGCACATCCCGCAATCGAGGGAGGACGATAGCGCCTATGAAAAGAGCACAGGATGTCCCCATCTACCAACTCAAAGTCACTCTCAGGGACAGCCGCCCACCGATATGGAGAAGAATTCAGGTCGCCGGCGACATAACGCTTCACCGGCTTCATTGCATTCTGCAAGTGGTCATGGGCTGGACCGATTCCCATCTGCACGGGTTCATTGTTAGGAACACGGAGTACGGCGACCCCGACCCCGAGGAAGACTTGACTCCAATGGAAGATGATAGAAGTGTTACCCTCAGTGACGTGGCTCCTCGCGAGAAGAGCAAGTTCATCTACGAATATGATTTTGGCGACGGTTGGGAGCATGCGGTCCTAGTAGAGAAGATTCTCCCTCCACAAAAGGGGACCCGCCATCCCGTTTGCCTTGCAGGCAAACGCGCCTGTCCCCCCGAGGATTGCGGCGGAATCTATGGCTACTATGATCTGCTGGAAGCAATCAAGAATCCCAAGCACGAGCGTCACAACGAGTTGCTGGAATGGGTAGGCGGCAGTTATGCCCCCGAAGCATTCGATATCGACGAGACCAACGAAGCCTTGAAGCTGGAATGAAATCTCGGCTCCGTGCCCGAAGCGCCGCGTCGCCATACAGCGGAGGAAGCGCTACAGCAGACCGCAATCGTGTAGAATGGGGACTCGGGGCTGAAAACTCCCCGCAAGCGAAAAGTTATTTCCGGCGACGCTGAATGCCCGACCTTCTCGACGAGCTTAATCCCCAGCAACGCGAGGCTGTCGAACAGACCGAAGGGCCGCTGTTGATTCTGGCGGGGGCGGGCAGCGGGAAGACCCGCGTCATTACCTACCGGATCGCTTACCTGATCGAAGTCAAGCAAGTGCCACCGGAAAGCATCTTGGCGGTGACGTTTACCAACAAAGCCGCCGACCAGATGAAGGAACGGGTGGCGAGACTGCTGGGCGGGCGAGTGGAGCTTCGGCCCGGCGCGCCCCACATCTCCACCTTCCATTCGTTTTGCGTCAGTGTCTTGCGCCGGCATATCGACCGGCTGGGCTACCGCCGCGAGTTCTCCATCTACGATGAGGACGACCAGCTTGCGGTGGTCAAGGCTGCGGTCCAGGAACTCGGTCTCGGCGAGCAGATCGTGTCCCCGCGGGGCGCGCTGGCGCGCATCAGCTATACGAAGAACCGCGGACATTCGCCGCAGGAGCTTTACCAAGAGGCCCGTGATGCTGCGACGGAAAAACTTGCTTTGCTCTACGAGCGATATGAACGCAAGCTGCGGCAGGCCAATGCCCTGGACTTCGACGACCTGCTGCTCAAAGCCGTGGACCTTTTCTACCGCGCGCCTGAAGTATGCGAGCGGTACAACGCCCGGTTCCGCTACATCCTGGTGGACGAATACCAGGACACGAATCGCATCCAATACGAGTTGATCCGCCAGCTCACCCTGGCGCACCAGAACCTCTGCGTGGTGGGGGATGAAGACCAGTCGATTTATCGCTGGCGCGGCGCGGACATCGCGAACATTCTGACCTTCGAGAAAGACTATCCCGCGACGAAGATCATTCGACTCGAACAGAATTACCGCTCGACGCAACTGATCCTCGACGCCGCGACGGCGGTGGTGAGCCAAAACTTGGCGCGCAAGGGGAAAACGCTGTGGACGGAGCGCGGGGGCGGCGACCGCATCCGCCTGTTTGACGCGCGCGACGCGGAAGAGGAGGCGCTGTGGGCTTCCGGCGAGATCGCTCGCGCACTCACCGAAGACGCGCAGCGAAGCATCGCCGTCCTCTACCGAACTAATGCCCAGTCGCGGGCGTTGGAGGAGGCGCTCCGACGCAGTGGGATCGACTACCGCTTGGTGGGCGGCTTCAGCTTCTACGCCCGCGCCGAAATCAAAGATGCGCTGGCCTATGCGCGGCTGGCGAGCAACCCCCAGGATTCCGCGGCTTTCCTTCGCATCGTCAACACCCCACCGCGAGGGATTGGGGAGACAACTCTGAGCGCCCTGGAGGAATCCGCGCGGCAGCACAAGCTCAGCCTGTGGGAAGCACTCGAACACGAACTCGCGGCGAAGCGTCTGCCGGGGCGGGCACTCAAGTCGCTGGAGAGTTTCCACCAACTCATGACGGAGCTGATCGCGGACCGCGAACGCTTGGCCCTGGGAGGGTTCTTCAAGAGCATGCTCGACCGGACGAAGTACATCGAAATCTTGCAGCAGCAGGATCTGCCGGAGTCGCAAGACCGGATCGAGAACCTCCAGGAACTGGTGAATGCCGCCGCCGTGGCCGAACAGCAGGGCGTAACGCTGGCAGAACTCTTGGACCACGCGGCGCTGGTGTCGGACCAGGACGACTACGACGAACGCGCGCGCGTGACGCTGATGACGCTGCATAGCGCCAAAGGGCTCGAATTTAACATCGTGTTCCTGGTGGGCCTGGAAGAAGGGCTTTTCCCACACAAACTCTCTCTGGAAGATGAGGCGGAGATCGAGGAGGAACGGCGGCTCTGCTACGTAGGCATGACGCGGGCAAAAGACCGCCTGAACCTTTCCTGGGCGCACGGGCGACGCTCCTTCGGCCGGGAATCCTATGAGGGAACTCGGGCATCGAGGTTCCTGAGGGAAATCCCCGAGGAACTCCTCGAACGATTCGGTTCGACAGTGACTGGCTGGAAAGCCCGCACGACTTGGGAGAACGCCATCACTTCAGCCTCGAGCGTCGAACGCTTTCTGAAAGAGCGCGCCCTTGGCTCGCACAGCCTGGGCAGGTTACGGGGAAGGCCCGAAGGCGCAGCCGCCCGCAACGGCCGGTGGAAGATCGGGTCGAAGGTTCGGCATCCCAAATACGGCGTGGGGACGATTATTGATTGCGAGGGCGATGACGAAGATGCGAAACTGACCGTCAGCTTCCCAGGCTACGGGCGGAAGAAGCTGGTGGAGCGCTTTGCTTCACTCGAAAAGGTGTGATTCCAACAACTCAGGATATGACTTCATGAACACCAAGAACATTAAAGACAGGGCAGACCGCAAGAGGCTGAAGCGCGAGGCGCGTAAGAAGCGGCCCCCAAAGCCCAAGCGGGCCGAGCCTCGCGGCTCCCGCAAGCCCAAGATCAAGAAGAAGGGCCCGGGCGTGCCGCCGCGCAGGTAGGAGTGAAGCAGCGCCAAGTGATGAGTGACAAGTGACGAGCAACTGCAAGTAACCGCTGCGTTTTTGGCTCGTCACTGACCACTTTTCACTTGTCACTGTATTTGAGGAAGCCGCTTGGCGACTCAACTTTTCCGGAAAAAGAGCATCGAAAAGCTGGTGGCGGGGGCCGACGAGCCGGGGCACCGGCTCCGCAAGACGCTTGGCCCGTGGTCGCTCACCGCGCTGGGCATTGGCGGCATCATCGGCACCGGAATCTTTATCTTGACCGGCACCGCCGCCGCGGGTGAAGTCCTGGAAGTCCACTCCATCCTGAAGGCGCCCCTCATCGAGGTAATCCAGCATGGTCGCTCGGCGCTGGGAACGACGGGGCGACCCGGCGCCGGACCGGGCATTGCCTTGTCGTTCTTGCTAGTGGCCATTGCCTGTGCGCTGGCGGGGCTTTGCTACGCGGAACTCGCCTCCATGATTCCCATTGCCGGCAGCGCGTACACTTACGCGTACGCGACGCTCGGCGAAATCGTGGCCTGGATCATCGGCTGGGACCTGATCCTGGAATACGCCGTCAGTAACATGGCGGTGGCGGTAGGGTTCTCGGCTTACGCGGACAGCCTGTTCCGAGGCTTCGGACTGGAGCTGCCGCGAAAGTTCATGGAGCCGCTCTTTGTCTCGGGACGTTATACCGGGGCCTATTTCAATGTTCCAGGTTTCCTCATCGTGATGATCCTCACCGTCATTCTGGTGATCGGGATCCGGGAAAGCGCCGGTGTCAACAATCTCATGGTGACGGTGAAGATCATTGCCATCCTAGTTTTCCTTCTTGCTGCCTCGCGGTACATCCACGTTTCCAACTGGAAACCTTTCATGCCCAATGGCTGGCAAGGCGTGCTGACCGGTGGCGCAATTGTGTTCTTCACTTATATTGGCTTCGACTCGGTCTCCACGGCCGCCGAAGAGTGCAAGAACCCGCAGAAGGATGTGCCGTTTGGAATCATCGCCTCGTTGGTGATCTGCGCGCTTCTCTATGTTTCCGTAGCCTTAGTCCTGACTGGGATCCAGCACTGGCAGGCGTTACGCAATGCTGCTCCGGTGGCGAATGCCTTGCTTGCCATCGGACTCCCCAACGTGATGAAGTGGGTGACGGTGGGCGCATTGATGGGAATGCTCAGCTCGCTGCTGGTCTTTCAATTGGGCCAGGCGCGCGTGTGGTTCGCCATGTCGCGGGACGGCTTGCTGCCGCAAGTTTTCTCAAGGGTTCATGCGAGGTTTCGGACGCCGCACGTCAGTACCTGGGTAGCTGGGCTTTTCGTGGCCGTCCCGGCAGGCATCTTCGACATCGGTACCTTGGCCGACCTCTCCAACATCGGGACGCTTTTCGCTTTTGCTTTGGTGTCGCTAGGCGTGTTGGTGCTCCGCCGGACGCAGCCCCAGCGCCGGCGCTCCTTTCGCACACCCTGGGTGCCGGTGGTGCCGATCCTCTCCATTCTGTGTTGCCTGATTCTTATGGCCAGCCTGCCGCTGGAAACTTGGCTACGCTTCCTGGTGTGGCTGGTCATCGGCCTGGGCATCTACATTTTCTACAGCCAACACCACAGTGAGTTTGCCCGGCGAAATGGGGAAAGATCTGGCGGGCCGTCGTGAATTTCGCTAAGCTTACGGAGATGAGACTCGTTCGACTGGTGCACATTCTGAGGCCCGGGGCCGTTGCTACATCGCACTGCGTAGTCGCTCGGGCGACTGCCCTCCTCGTGCTTTGGCTGCTTGCCGCCGGCGGCGCTTATGCCTGGGGTCCGACCGCCCACCACATCGTTAACACGTGGACTATCCAGACGCTGCCTCCCGAAATCCGCAGTTTCTTTGAAGCCAACCGCCAGTTCCTCGTCAAGCATGCCAACGATCCCGATGAGTGGATGAGGAAGGACCGGTACGAGCGCAAGCGCCACTACATCTACCTGGACAAGTATGGGATCTTTCCCTTTCTCGATCTGCCGCACTCCTTTCAACGCGCCGTCGAGCAGTACGGGTCGGGTCGTGTCAATCGCGATGGTGTGCTGCCCTGGCAGATCGGTGAGTACAGCCTGCGGCTGACCAAGGCTTTGAAGGCCGGAAATTGGGAGGAAGCCAAGTTGGATGCCGCAGCCTTGGCGCATTACGTGGCGGATGCTCACGACCCGCTGCACATGACGCAAAACTATGACGGCCAATTGACCCGACAAACGGGGCTGGCGGACCGGTTCGAAGTCCAACTCCTGAACCGCTACTCAAGGTTTTTCATCCTGCGTCCGGAAGACGCCGTGAAGATTGATGACCCCACGGAATACGCCTTCCAGGCTTGTCTCGAGGCTCACACCGGGATGGAATACATCGTCCTAGCCGACCGACGAGCACGCGACGGCTTGGTGGACTATACCGACGACTACTTCGATCGGTTCTATTACCAGGTCGGCGCGACGGTGATGCGGGAAATCAATGCCGCAGCCCGTGACGCCGGGTCGTACTGGTACACGGCCTGGCTCAATGCGGGCCGGCCTGCTTTGCCCGCGCGATAATCCGGAGAAGCACTCAGCTATCAGTACACAGCCTAAGCCCGGCAGGTTCTTGGGTGATCGCTGAAAGCTGACGGCTGATGACTGCCAGATGCCTGAGGTGGGTTCCTCTCTCCAAGCGTGGATTGGCCAGTTGCCCAAGGTGGAACTGCACCTTCATCTCGAAGGCAGCATTCGACCTGAGACTTTGCGCGAGCTTTCTCAGACCAAGAGCTGGCTCAGAGAGAAAGTCGGCAACTGGATTAGCGAACGCAGGCAGCAATCCTTCCGTTACGGGAGCTTCCAGAAATTCCTCGTCGCCTTTGGGGTGGTGTCGTTGCTTCTGGAGAAGCCCGAGGACTACGCGCTTGCCACCACGCGGCTGACGGAGTGGCTGGCGGAGCAAAAGGTGAGGTATGCCGAGGTCACGCTCGCCGCCGGCGTGATCCTCTGGAAGAAGCAGTCGCTCGCGGCGACTTTCGACGCTGTCTCGGCGACGGCTAGCGAGGCGGAGGCGCGCGTGGGGGTGCGCCTCAGCTGGATCTTCGACGCGGTGCGCCACTTTGGGACTGACCATGCGCGCAAAGTCCTCCAGTGGGCGCTGCGCTTCCGCTCTCGCGGTGTCGTCGCTTTTGGTATCGGCGGCGACGAAGAACGCGGCCCGGCAGAGCTTTTCACAGAGGTCTATCGCGAGGCCCGAGAGCAAGGCCTCCACATGGTGGCCCACGCGGGCGAAGCTTGCGGGCCTGAAAGCATCCGCCAGGCGGTGGAATTGCTTGGCGCGGAGCGCATCGGCCACGGGTTGACGGCTGCCCAGGATCCCGCGGTGGTGGCACTGCTGCGCGAACGCCGCATCCCTCTCGAGGTCTGCCCCACGAGCAATGTCGCTACCGGCCTGCTGGCGCGCTTCGAGGACCATCCCCTGCCGCAATTCCTGAAGGCCGGGCTGGTGGTTACCTTGAATTCCGACGACCCGGCGATGTTTGGGACAAGCCTCGCACGCGAGTACGGTCTAGCCGCGGACGCGTTCGGGCTCTCTCGCGAGCAAATCGTCGGCTTGTGCGAGAATTCCATTCACGCAGCGTTTCTGTTGCAGGAAGAAAAGGAAGTCCTGGTGAAGGAGTTGACTCAGGCAGCGGCTTCTTGACCCGCCATTCTACCGAGAGGGGTCGGCGGCTGGGGTGGGCTGCTGCAGGGCTTCACGCACTTTCTTTTGGAGCGTTTCCACGAAGCCCTGAAAACTTAATCCTTCCTGGCGAAACACCACGCGACCGTTCCGGTCGAAGATCATTACCGTCGGGAGCGCGGTTACGCCGAGAAGCCTGTCCAAGCCCTGGGCGTACACCACCGGGGTTGTCCACTGTTCCTCTTTGAGGAAGGCCGATACGCCGCTGCGGTCCTCATCGACGTTCACGGCCAAGAACGCTGCGGCGGGTTCGTTGCGGAAGCTTTCCAAGACGCGTTCGAAGAGCTTACCTTCCATGCGACAAGGCCCACACCACGTCGCCCAGAATTCCATCACCACCACTTTGCCGCGGTAGTCTGCGAGCGGAAGCGGCGCACCGTCGGGTCGTTGCAGCACGAAATCAAAAGGGTCGCGCACGTCAGCATTCGGAGCCTTCTGCTCCTGCAAGCGCGACGCCAGCGTGCGCATCAACTCGTCGTACCGAGCGAGAATCAGGTCACCCAGGCCTTTTTCGGACTGGTGAAGCGCCACGTAGGAACTGCCCAGCTTCTTGCGGACCTCGTCGCGATGCGCGGGATCAGAAGCCTTTCCAGGAAACGCGAACGCGGTGGCGTAGTAGTTTACCGCGCGCGAGAGGTCATTCGCCTTCGCTGCCAGGTCACCCAGCCGCTCCGCCACCTGCGCCGTCGGATAGGTAGCATAACTTTTTTCGTAGTCGGCGAAGGCCTGGTCTACCTCGCCCGATTTCGCTGACACTTTCCCGCGCATCAGATAAGCAGTGGCCAGCACCAGCGACTGCGTTTCCTGCCATTTCTCCTTGGGCACCTCGGGAGGAGCAGGCGCTGGGATCCCTTTCTCAGCACGCTCGACGAATTTCGTGGCGTAACGCAGCGCCTGCTCGCGGCTACGGGCGTCTGCTTGCCCGTCCAGCAAATCCACCACCGTGGAGAGAAGACCGAGGTCATCAGGGTTAAGCTCGAGCAACTTCTCTGCCGCGGCGGCGGCCTTCTGGGGGTCATTGGCCTGCAGCGCCTGCTTGTAGATGGTCCGCAGAACCTGTGCGCGACGCGGACTCTCTGGAAAGCGGGAGAGAAAGCCTTCCAGGTTCTTGACGAGGGCTTGGGGATTGCCCTCGGCGGAACGCAATACTTTCTCCAGCGCCTGCGTTTCTTCTTCCTCGGGGGAAAGCTTTTCCGAACTCCGCGGCGGGGTGGGTTTAGACCCGGTTTGCGGGAGCCCCGAAACGCGCTTCGGGCATACCAAGGTCAGAAGGCACAAGAGCAGGGCGAACAGCAAGATTCTTTTCACCTGGGCTCCTCGCCAAATCACGCTCGTCGCTCCCTCGCGTACCGGGTTCACCTAATCTAGAGACAAGCCGGGAGCCGGTCAAGGCAATTCCCGTGTGAGGGAAGGAAGAGAAACGCGCGTTGGCTGATATAATCTTTTGTTCTTGAGGAGTCGGAATGAACCCATCACACATCCGCGCCATCTTTTTTGACGCTGGCAATACGCTGATTTTCCCTCGGCTGGAAGAGCTCGCTCAGGACCTGACCGCGCAGGGGTTTCCGGCCACGGTCGAAGACTTCCACGCCGCCGAACGTGCAGGGAAGCAGAAACTGGATGAGTGGCTCTGGCCGCAGATCCGCCGCGGCGAGGTGCCGCGCACGATTGACCACTATTATTGGGCGCAATATTTGCAGGCGCTGATGCGAGCGATTGGCGCACCGGAGGCTGAGCACGCGCGGTTAATTCGCCGCGTGGCGGACGGCTTCCAGGACATCCAGCTTTGGTCCCGCGTGTTGCCCGACACGCCGCCCTACCTCGAATCGCTCCGCGCGCAGGGCTACTACCTGGGCGTTATCTCCAACTCCGTGGGGACGATGGAGGAACAGCTCAATCGGCTGGACCTGGCGCGCTATTTCCAGGCAATTCTTGATTCGGCCATTGTGGGCGTCGAGAAACCCCACCCGGAAATCTTCCGGATGGCGCGCGCCCGCGCGGGCGTGGAGGCTTCCGAAGGCGTCTTCGTCGGTGACACCTACGCCACCGACATCGGCGGCGCGCAACTCGCCGGTCTGCAAGGCGTCCTCATCGACCGCGTCGGCGCCTACCCGCACGCCGAGTGCCCGAAGGTTGATTCATTACCGGAGCTGGGGAAGGTCTTGGAAGGGCTGTGAAGTGGGGTGGGGGACCTTCACGGTGCTGCGTCCTCCACTGAATCAACCTTGACCCGCAGATGCAAGTGTCGTCGTGGCGTCCCGATTGCGTCGGGACACGTCCGCGGCTGGCAGGCTGGGGCAAGTTCCTTGGCACGCCCGAGGGCCTCCCGGACAATTTGACCCTTGACAAATCAAGATGTGTAGGCTAGTATGTGACTATGGCCTCTTGCCTACCGGGCGTTCCTACCCTTGCCCCGGACCGTCCCCGCAGTGCCGTCCAGGATGTGGCTTCCCCGGGAAAGTCAAGTTGAGGCCCGGAACGCGAAAGGTGATATCCGAGATTTGAGATTCGAAGATGATCGGAGATTTGGCTGGACGCGCGGAGACCGGAGCCCGAAGGGCGCTACCGCTGGCTCGCCGCAGGCATGAGCGAAGGTCATGCCGGTGATCTGCATTGGCGGTCACGCAACGACCGCTCCTGCAGCCACCCCTCTCGGTGCGGGCCTAGCCCCCTTGTGCTTCGGGAGGTGTTCCGGCGGGCGCCACGGCAAAAAATAGAGATGTTAAAAATACGAAAACGAAGCCACTAACCTGTTGAAAACACAGGGCGAGGCTCCAAAAAAGAACCCAAGACGAAGCCCGAAAGAAGCCATTTTCTCGGGCAACGAACCCACACCCACACGGTCTCTGAAGATTCTAAGGCTAGATCGGAGATTCAGTCCGCGCTGCGTAGAGCACACAAAGCGGACAGAACGTCGCTTCCTCACAAATGGCTGTTCCTTCCCGGCGCAGGGCGTGCTAAAACCTCTCATGATGTGAGAACGGACGCAGGGTGGAGGTTTGGCCATGGAGACCCGCAAACGGCATCGCCAGAAGGAAGACTACAAGCTGCGCACCCACCTGATTCACGGCAACTTCGAGAGCAAGAAGTGGGACTACAACCATCACGTCGTTCCCCCGGCTTCTCATTCCACGGCTTTCCGGCTCAGCTCGCTCGAGCGGGGTGCGAAAGGCTTCGTGCAATTCGCTTCCGCTGAAGAAGCCCTGAGCGGCCATATCCCGATCTACATCTACGATCGACTGGATGAGCCCACGCGCGCCATGCTGGAGGAGAATCTGGCATACGCAGAGGGCGGGGAGATCTGCGTGAGCTTCGCGAGCGGGATGGCGGCCATCAGCGCGGCGCTGGGCACGGCGCTGCGGCAAGGGCAGGAGACCCTGGCCCACAACATCGTCTATGGTTGCACGTACAGCTTGATGACCAACTGGTTGCCGCGCTTCGGCATGCAAGCGCGGTTCGCCGATTTCCTGAAACCCGAATCCCTGCTGGGATTGGTGACGCCTGCGACGCGCGCGCTATATTTCGAGACACCAGTAAACCCCACCATGGAGTTGATCGACATCACGGCCATTCGTCGCATCGCCGACGAGGTGAATGCTCACCGGGAGGAGCACGAGCGGGTCCGGGTGATCGTGGACAACACTTTCGCCACGCCTTATTGCCAGCGGCCACTCCGGCTGGGCGCGGACATCGTGGTCGAGAGCCTAACCAAAGGCCTGGGAGGGTTTGGCACGGATATGGGTGGGGCGGTGATTGCTCCCAAGGAGTGCTACAACCACTTGATGCTCTTCCGCAAAGATTTTGGCGGCGTGCTTTCCCCGCGCAGCGCCTGGAGCATTATGGTTTATGGCTTGCCGACGCTGGCCACGCGCATGACGAATATGCAGAAGACGGCCCAGCGAGTGGCGGACTTCCTCTCCAAGCATCCCAAGGTGGCGAGCGTCAGCTACCCTGGTGCGGAAGGCTTTGCCCAGAGAGCCCTGGCGCGCCGGCAAATGGTGAACCCCGACGGCAAGTTCGCTCCCGGTAGCATGATGTATTTCGTTTTGAAGGGCGCAGACGCGAAGCAGACGCGGGCCGAGAAGCTCGTGGACTACCTCGCCGAGCACGCTTACTCCGTCACGCTGGCCGTCAGCCTGGGGCAGATCAAGACCCTCATCGAGCATCCGTTCTCCATGACGCATTCCGCGCTGCCGGATGAGCAGAAGCGCGCCTTCGGCTTGCATCCCGAGGGTGTCCGGCTCTCCATCGGGCTGGAAGATTGGCACGACATCATCCGCGATCTGGAAATCGCGCTCGAGAAAGTGTGATGGCAACAGGCAAGGGTTGGCCCGTATCGGTGTTATCGAGTACGTTCGGAGGAGTGGGATGACCGAGCACCACAGCAAGTTGAACGCGAAATCTGCCGCCATCCTGCGATTGATCGCGGAGGGGTGCAGTTATGAACAAATTCTGGGCGCGGATCCCCAACTCACTTACGCTGATGTTTTTGAGGCCGCGCGCAGGGCGTTGGATCTGATTGAGGGAATGAGCTCGGCCTACGCTGAAAAGCTTGCAAGGATTCGGCAGTCGCATCCTCGCGCCTATGAGAAGTGGAATGAAGATGAGGACAGGAAGCTGTCTGAGCTTTTCCGAGCGAGGCAAAGCGTGCGCGCAATCGCCGGACAAGTCCAGCGCCAACCATCTGCAGTCCGAAGCCGACTGGCAAAACTGAACATCGTGAGTTTGAACGAGCGCTCAAAGTGACAGCCGATGACCCTAACTTTGAGAGTAGTAGCGCAAGATTCGCTTTTCAATCTTCCGGCTCTTCGACATCTCTTCCAACGGTCCGGAAAAGCAGATTTGTCGTTTTGGAGGGAAGAATGCCGACAGTCTTAGACGTCAAGCAATATGCCTATGAGATGCTCGAGAAAGCAAAGCAGAACTTGCAACGAGACAAGTGTCTGCCGCCTGTGGGGTTTCTGCTCAAAGGCGACGGAACGGTGCTGGTGGGCGGATTGGACATGCGCGATCAAGAGGCCAGGAGGCGGTCCCGGAACGCCCTTTCGCAAACGGCTCGGAATGAGAAAGCCATCGCCATCATCACAATCACGGATTCGACGTTCCAAGCTTTTCCAGCGGAAGAAAAGCACAAATCGATGGAATCCCAGACCGAAGAAACACCGCGCTGGCTCCTGGAGGCGCAAACGAAACCGGGCCACTGCATCGAAATGACCATCGAGGTTCCAAGGCAAGTCACCACGGTGGTAATGGTCCCCTATCACAAAAACGATCGGGGCGATTTCGAATATGAAGAGCCCGACGAAGGGCCGTTGGATTTCAAGGGGCCAGCGCCCCCCTCCACCGAAGAGGAAGAAGGCCCCGAGAACTAGGCAACGGGGGCGCGGCCAGGATGTTCCATGTAGTCGAGCGCCCTGCAAATACAGACTCAGACCTCGCTATAAGGAGGAACATGGATAAACCTCTCGGAAAACTGGCAAAGGTTGAACTGAGGGAATATTGGGTGAGCGAGGAGAAGGACTTCACACCCTGGCTTGCTCAGCAAGAAAACCTCGAGTTATTGGGACAGACCATCGGACTTGACCTTGGGCTGGTTGGCACAGAGCAACCAGTCGGAGAGTTTAGTGCCGACGTCGTGGCGGAGGACGCGATTTTAGGTAAGAAGGTCATAATCGAGAACCAGCTTGATAGGACAGACCACGATCACTTGGGCAAGCTGATAACTTACGCCTCAGGGCTCCAAGCGGGTACAGTTGTCTGGGTAGCGCCTGAGATTCGGGAAAAGCACAGGCAAGCTCTCAATTGGCTGAACGATGTCACGGATGAGTCAGTGAATTTCTTCGGCTTAGAGGTTGAGCTATGGCGGATTGGCGACTCGGCTCCGGCGCCCCACTTTAACGTCGTCTGCCAGCCTAACGATTGGGGAAAGGGGTTCAGAGAGTCAGTTAGTTCGTCAGAGCCCTCAAAGAGGGCGGTGGTTTGGCTTGAGTTTTGGACTGGGTTCACGGAGTTCTGTAAGGATAAAGAGTCTTCATTACCTGCAAGGAATGCTGCCCGAGAGGGAACGTACACGATCTCGCTAGGTGTGAGTAACATTAACCTCTGCCTTGTTTTTTATCTCCCCCCGGACAATCGCCTGTGCTGCGGAATCTTCATCAGCCACAAGCGTGCAAAGGATACCTTCGACCAGCTTCTCGCGCAAAAGGACAAAATCGAAGCTGAACTAGGGGCTGGACTCGAATGGGTCAGCCCTTCGGAGGAAGGCCGACGGGGTCGCATCTACCAATGTCGGTCCGCGAGTCTGGAGCCTAAGGACGCGTGGCCTGAGCTCTATGCCTGGATGAAGGAACGCGCAGAAGCTTTCTACAAGGTCTTTGTGCCCCGGGTGGAGGCACTCACACTAGAAGCGGAAGAGGAAGACTGAGCCACGCAGGTAGCGCAGGGGTCACTCTCCGGCCAGGCGGCTTTTCCAGGCTTTTGTTCGTTTTGAAAGAACAGAGATGAGCGAAGAGTCGAGCGACGCCAAGAGGCTGACACGCCAGACCGAGGCCTGTCCGCGCCGTCCGCGATCAGCCTGGAAGATTGGCACGACATCATCCGTGACCTGGAGCTGGCCCTGGATCGAGTGTAGAGACGAGCCTTGTTTTCGCGCGCTGTGGCTCGTAGCGCCGCCGTCCTCGACAGCACGAAAAGTAGCCCGCAACATGCCGGTGCTACGGTCCCGACGGAGCAGGCGCATCACTGAAGAACAAATCTTCGCTCCGTGGGATCCAGGGGCGGGTTCGAAACCCGCCCCTGCAGTTATCGAGCCATGTGGATCACCTTACTCGCTTTTGCGGTTGGAACGCTTATCGGCATGACCGGAACCGGCAGCGGCGTCGTGCTGACCCCCCTCCTGCTGCTTTTGACGCCTTATCCCGCGCTGATCATCATTGGGACCGACATCGTTATCGGCACAGTGACTCGGTTCCTCGGCGTCTTCGAGCACAAGCGCCTGCGGCAGGTCCGGTGGCGGCTCGCGGCCTTTCTGATTGCCGGGAGTATCCCCGGCACACTGACCGGCGGAGCGCTCATCAAGGTGCTTAAGACTCACCTCGTAGCGACCCAGCTCGATCAACTGTTGAAGAGCGTGCTGGCAGTCGTGTTGATTGGGGTTGCGCTCTTCCTGCCCCTGGCGCGAAGCCGACAACTCCATTGGCGGCACACGCTGGTTGACCCCAGGACCTCTTTCGAGGGCCTCAAGCTCCTGGCAGTCGGTGCCGTGGTGGGGCTGCTCGTCGCGGTGACGTCCATTGGCAGTGGAAGTCTGATGATGATTTTCCTGCTGCTGCTGACCCCCTTTGCCGCCGCCGAGCTGGTTGGCACAGATATTCTCTTCGGAGTCGGCACGGGTGTGCTGGCCAGCTCCCTTCACCTCTGGATGGGCCACCTGGACACCGGGCTCTTTCTGCGGCTCCTGGTGGGAACCTTACCCGGCGTCATCCTCGGGAGCCGTCTCACCCCGCGCATCTCGGAACGCTATTTCAGTTGGATTTTCAGCGTCCTTTACTTGCTCCTAGGAGCGCGCCTGCTCTGGGCACACTAGCCTCGCGGATCCGAAGGACTTCCGGCGCAATTCCCGATACGAACTGGGGAATCAGCGTGTGGGAGAATGGTGCTTGGTCAGCTGGAATCTGGATTAGGGTTGCGTCCGCAGGACGGGGAAGCCAATCTGACTCGCTTGTGCGGCGCTGTTCTCTCTCTGGAGCAAGTCGCGATAGAGGCGGCCGCCGATCTCCGCGGCGTGTGGGCCGTACATCATCCGTCCCCCACGCAGGAAAACCACCACCACGTATTTTGGCCGTTGGTGTTCGGCGTACGAGACGAACCAGCCCAGACGCGCTCCGTTTTCGCTGCACGTCCCGGTCTTCCCGTAGATCTGCACCTGGGGGTCGTAGGCCTGTCGGGCGGTGCCGTAAATGACCGCTGCGGCGAGGCCGTCCTTGATTTGAGGAAGGTATTGGGCGAGGTCATCCAAACGCCGTCGCACCTTGGGCGTAAAGCGGGCGAGTTCTTCGGGCGTGCGCGGATATTGCAGCTCGTAGAAGATGCCACCGTTGGCGATGGCGGAGGTAAGGGCAGCCATTTGCAGGGTAGTGACTTCGATGTCCTGCCCATAGTAGGCCAGGTACCCCACGCCGCCTTGCTTGGGGGGCGTGGAGGGAAATCGGCCCGGGGATTCGCCCGGAATGTTCGCGCCCGCCTTCTGCCCTAAACCGAACTCGTGAGCGTAGCGAGCCAGCCGGCGGAAGCCCAGCATCTCACCTAGCTTCAAAAAGAATACGTTGCTCGACTTGGCCAGCGCTTCGGTGAGGTTGATGCGCTGGCGGCTTTCGACGCACAGCTTTGTCGCAGGGGTGATGATGCCTTCTTTCAGAGCGGCCAGCGCCACCACGGGCTTGAACGTCGAGCATGGGGTAAAGGCACTCGAGAGCGCCAGCTTCTGATTCACGATAGAGAGTATTCGCCCGTTATTCGGATCGACGACCACAATGCTCCCGTTCCAATTGCCCAGTGCCTCGACCGCGGCTTGGCGGATCAGCGGGTCTTCACCGGCAGGATTATCCTCAGCAGTGGGCTCTCCGAACGAGCTGATGCGCCAGGAGCTATAGGGACGTCGGCGGCGGCTGCGCGTGCGGCGGACACGTGCAGCCGTGGTGTTGCTTTGCTTCGTGTTCAGGGTTCGTTTCGGTTCGGAGCGGGCTGAAGAGGAAACCTGGTCGGAAGATTCCGCGGATTTCGTCGTGCGGGCGTCTTGCGTCCCCGCAGGATGGATGTCGGTTTCCAGCAGCCAGAGAATTGCCATGGCCAGAATGGCAAGTTTCTTACACAAAGCGGCGGTGAGACCTCCTTAGTTAGTGGGGGAAGCTCGCGGATTCCTCACTGACCCTGGCGCCACTCAGCGCGAAATCTCCCCCTTTGCACGCAACGCCGGATAGGAAGCCCGGCTCTGTGAGCGGGCTTCCCGGTCCCGTTTACTTCTTGCCGCGCGCCGGTGCCGCGCTCTCCGCAGGCGGGGCCAGATCTGGCGGCAACGGCAGATTCAGCGTTTTGCGGACCTCGACTTCCAGCTTCTTCCGGACGTCGGGGTTGTCGCGCAAAAATTGCTTGGCGTTTTCCCGGCCCTGCCCGATGCGCTCGCCGGCAAAAGAGAACCAGGCGCCGCTCTTCTCCAGGATATTGCGCTCGGCGGCCAAGTCGATCAAGTCGCCCTCCTTGGAGATCCCCTCGCCGTATAGGATATCAAATTCCGCCTCGCGGAAGGGAGCGGCGATTTTGTTCTTCACGATTTTCACTTTTGTCCGGCTTCCCACTACGCGTTCGCCATCCTTGATGGAGGCAATGCGCCGGATGTCCACGCGGACGGAAGAGTAGAACTTGAGCGCGCGGCCGCCCGTGGTCGTCTCCGGATTGCCAAACATCACGCCGATCTTTTCCCGGATCTGGTTGATGAAAATCAGGCAGGTTTTCGATTTGGAGACGATGGCCGTGAGCTTCCGCAAAGCCTGCGACATCAAGCGCGCTTGCAGGCCGGGCAAGGAATCTCCCATGTCACCGTCCAACTCGGCCTTGGGAACCAACGCTGCCACGGAGTCGATTACCAGCACATCGATGGCGTTCGAGCGCACCAGCGCTTCGGTAATCTCCAACGCCTGCTCGCCGTAATCGGGCTGCGAGACCAGCAGGTTGTCCACGTCCACGCCTAGCCTCTTGGCGTAGGCTGCGTCGAGCGCGTGCTCGGCGTCCACGTAAGCAGCCATGCCTCCGCGGCGCTGCGCTTCCGCCACGACGTGTAGGGCGATAGTGGTCTTACCGCCGGCCTCCGGCCCGAAGATCTCCACCACTCGCCCGCGCGGCATGCCGCCGACCCCCAGGGCGGAATCGAAGGCAATCGATCCCGTGGGAACTACTTCCACGGGTACCAACGCATCCTTGGTTCCCAAACGCATGATGGAGCCCTTCCCAAACTGCTTCTCAATTTGCGTCAAAGCCAGATCAATAGCCTTGCCTTTTTCCGTCCGTTCTTCTGGCATTCCGGAATCCTCTCTTCCTTGGAAATTCCCATTAGGCAACCTAAAGATGGCCGGCGTGGCAGGTGCAGCTACTCGTCGCGCAAGGCAGGCGTCAATACCAGCTATGCCTTCCCCCCAGGATACTCGTAGAACCCTCGTCCTGTCTTGCGTCCCAGCCAGCCGGCGTTCACCATTTTTTCCAGCACCGGGCAGGGCCGGTACTTGGGGTCGCGGAGGCTCTCGTAAAGGACTTTCAGGATGTCCAGGCAAACGTCCAGCCCGATCAGGTCCGCCAGCTCGAGCGGCCCCATGGGGTGGTTCATCCCCAGCTTCATCACGTTGTCGATCCCTTTCGCACCCGCGACGCCTTCCATGAGGCAGAAGACCGCCTCGTTGATCATCGGCATCAGGACGCGATTGGAAACAAACCCGGGGAAGTCGTTCACGCGCACCGGAGTCTTACCGACTGCCGTGGCCAGCTTCTCCGCGGTCGCGACCGTTTCGGTCGCCGTTTGAACGCCCGACACCACTTCCACCAGTTTCATCACCGGCACCGGGTTGAAGAAATGCAGACCCACAAACTCTGCCGGACGCTTGGTGGTGGCGGCAAGCCGCGTAATGGAGATGGAAGATGTGTTGCTTGCGAAGATCACTTCCGGCCGGCAATGGGGCTCGAGGGACTGGAAGACTCCTCCTTTCACCTCGAAATTCTCCGTCACCGCCTCCACGATGAAATCCGCCGCGCTTAGATCAACCAAGCTGGTGGTCGTGGTCAACCGGGCGAGCGCCTGTTGCCTTTCATCTTCAGTAATGTGCTGTTTCTCCACATCGCGGGCGAGGCCCTTGGCAATTCTTTCTGCGCCGGCCTCCACGAACTTCTGCGAGACATCGTGCAGGATTGCGCGATACCCCGCGCGGACCATCACTTGGGCGATCCCGTGACCCATCGTCCCCGCGCCGACGATGCCTACTGTCTTGATCTCCAACGTCATCGCGATTTAACCATTAAGGAAGTGGGTCAATGAGCCGCAGTAGGGAGCAGCGAATAGCCAGTCGGGAGCAAGTGCTGGCGCTTCCTTCCCTATTCCCTACTCTTGCTCAATCTGTTCTTTCCACCGCGAGCGCGACGGCATTGCCGCCGCCAAGGCATAGCGCCGCGATGCCCCGCCTGACGTCTCGTCGTGCCATCTCGTAGAGGAGCGTCACCAGAAGGCGCGCTCCAGAAGCTCCGATGGGGTGGCCCAACGCCACGGCGCCGCCATTCACGTTGGTTTTCGCCGCATCAAGCCCCAACTGCTCCATCACGGCGACGGCTTGGACCGCAAAAGCTTCGTTCAGCTCCACCAAGTCCACGTTCTCGAGCTTCCAGCCCACTTTTTTCAACAACGACTGCACTGCCCTTACGGGGGCCATCATCACCCACTTGGGTTCTACGCCGCTCACGGCCTGCCCGACGATGCGCGCCAGGGGCTTCCTGCCCAGCTCGCGAGCCTTTTCGAGCGAGGTGACCACGAGCGCAGCGGCCCCATCGTTCGTTCCGGGTGCGCTGCCGGCCGTCACCGTGCCGTCATGCTTGAAGACCGGCTGCAATTTCGCCAGAGCCTCCAGGGAAGTGTCCGCTCGTGGCGACTCATCGACGGCGAATTGAATCGGCTCACCTTTCTTCTGCGGAATGCTCACCGGGACGATTTCATCCTTGAATCGGCCATTTTTGATGGCGTCCACCGCCCGCCGGTGACTCTCCAGCGCGTATTCGTCCTGCCGCTGGCGCGTGATTTTGTACTTTTCCGCCACCAGTTCGGCGGTCATCCCCATATGGAAATCTTCGTAAGCATCCCAGAGGCCATCCGTGATCATGGCGTCTAGGACCTTGCCATGACCTAGGCGAATCCCCGCCCGGAGTTGCGGCAGGAGGTAAGGGCAGTTGGTCATCGACTCCATGCCGCCAGCCACCACGATTTCCGCATTCTCAGTTTGGATGGCCTGTGCAGCCAGGCCTACAGCTTTCAATCCCGAGCCGCACACTTTGTTGATGGTCATGGCGGCGACGCGGTGGTCTAGCCCGCCCCTGAGCCCCGCCTGCCGCGCTGGGTTCTGTCCCAGTCCCGCGGAGACGACGTTCCCCATAATGATCTCGTCCGCCTGGGCTGGCTCGACACCCGCCCGCCGGACTGCTTCCCGCACCACGAATGCGCCGAGATCCACAGCCGAAAAAAGAGCGAGAGAACCTTGAAATCTTCCGATGGCGGTACGAACTCCCGCAATGATCACCGCTTCGCGCATGGCTTCCCCACTCGCGGCGGTTATAGTGGCCCCTTCTGCAATGAAAGTCAAGGTAACCCAGAGGGTTTGGCGCCTCGGCTTCAGGTCTTTGGGGACATGGTATACGAAGCGTGCCTGCTCATCCTGGAAACGTGGGTCAACCGGGCAGACGTTCAGAAATCTCGTTGCGTCCTTTGCGAGTCTATTCATTGACAACGCGGTGAGGAGGAGTTACAAGCTGAGAGACGCCGAAAGGAGCTTGAGCGGGCGCGGCGTGCTGTGCCCCCGCGAAGAGCCGCAGACTTCAAAGGCAAGTCTGCGTTACAAGAACCGGGGAGGTGTCGTTGAACGTTGCATCGATGGTGCGAAACATTATCCTCGTCTGCGGAATCGTCCTGTTGGCACTCACTCGAATCTCGGCGGGAGCCCAGAAGTCGAGCCCGCCTGCCCAAGGCAAATCCGTCCGCGGTGGCGTGGGGCGTGGGGAGATCTGGAAGTCCAAGACGAGCGGCCGGGAATACCGCGTCAAGATTGAGCAAGACCGTTTCCTGGCTGAGTGGGTGAACATTGCTCCCACGGCTGCCAAACAGGGCGCCTACATCCGCACGGAGTGCCGCCGGAGTGGGACGAAGTGGATCGGCACCTCGCAAGTCTTGTTACCCTGTGCCAAACCTGGGGAAGCGAAGGGGAAAACCACGCGAGTCTGCCCCATGAGGTTGCGGTTCGAGGTGGATTCAATCTCCCCCGAACGAATTTCGGGGCATGGCGAGAATCTCAGAGACTTTGACTGCGAGAAGTGCGAGGTCCGTCAGACAGGCTGGGGAGCGTTCGAGTGGGTTCCGAAGCGCTAGCTCCCTTTGACCTTCTTGATTTCTTCGATTAGAGGCGGGACGACCTCGAACAGGTCGCTGACGATGCCGTAGGTGGCGACCTCGAAAATGGGCGCTTCCTTGTCCTTGTTAATTGCCACCACGGTCTTGGACCCTTTCATGCCCACCATATGCTGGATGGCGCCCGAAATGCCCAAGGCGACGTAAAGCTTGGGTGCCACCGTCTGCCCTGAGCTTCCAATCTGGCGATCCATCGGTAGCCAGCCGCTGTCGCAGATGGGGCGTGAGGCGCCGATCTCGGCCCCCAGGGGCTCCGCCAATTTCTTGGCCAACTCAAGGTTCTCGGGAGCTTTGATGCCGCGTCCCACCGCGATGATAATTTCCGCCTGCGTCAGGTCCACCGCTTGCTTGGCCTCGCGGAAACGCTCCTCAGGTTTAGCGCGGATAGTGTCCGGCGGGAGACTGACAGGGATCAGACTGATCTTAGCGGGGGCGCTGCCACGCCGGACGGAGTCCTCCCGAAAAGCGGCGGCCTGGAACGAAACGAAGTAGGGACCCTCGCCGACGAACTCTACGTCAGCACAATACTTGCCCTGAAAGACTTGGCGGACGAAGACCAGCCGTCCATCCTCGTGCCGATAGCCCAGGCAGTCGCTCACCAAGCCGCGGTCAAGTGAAGCAGCCAGCTTTGGCGCGAAATCCCTCACCAGGTAAGTGTGGCTGAACACCACAAAACGGGGTTTACGTTCCTGGATGACTGCCTGAAAGGCGCGAGTGTAACCGTCTGCTGTGTACTCAGCGAGCAGCGGGGACTCAACGCTCAGGACTTCATCGAGTTCAACCGTGGCGAGTTCGGAAGCGAGGAGTGCAAGATCATGCCCCAAGATGGCTGCTGAAACCGGGATTCCGACGTCCTGCGCAAGGTGCTGGCCGGCCGCCAACGCTTCCCAGGTGGGCCGGATCAATGTCCCGCCTTGATGCTCTGCGAGAACTAAGACGACATCAACCATAATCGGTATGAAAAGGTAGAAGTATGAAGGCTGCACGCAAAAGGTCCGTTATGCTCTTCCTTCCAGACCTTCACACTTCAGACTTCAGCCTTGCGACTTTAGGTGCTTATTCGCCCTCAGGTGTCGAATCCGCGAAGCCGCGAGGGGAGCCCTCGGTCTTCTCAGTTGCCTCGCTCTTTTCCACCTTCTTCGGCTTCTCGCCGCTCGGCGGAGCGAAAGAGGCCAGGGATTCGCAGACCAATTCCAGTGGGATAGTCTTGTAGAACTTGCCCGCTTCAAACTTCTTAATCTGTTCCCGCCACACTGGATTGGTCCGTGCCGCTTCCAGGGCCTGGTGATCTTTCCAGAAAACCACCCAGAGATATTGCGGCTTCTTGGATTCGAACACCTTCAGAAAGTAGGCCTCCAGGCAACCGTCGATCTTCTTCAAAGCCGGAATGGTTGCTTGGCGACCGAACTTCTCGTAGTCTTGGACGCTCTTCTTGCGGGCCCGCATTTTCCAAATGTGCACGAACATAGCAAGCCTCCTCGTGCGGCTAGATCACCCGCGCTTCGTTCTTAAGCTTGTCAACCAGCCGGGCGGCCATCTCCTTGGGCACGCCCTGCAAAAACTGTGTCTGCGTGGCCCTGACCGGAACGTATACTCGCGAGATTCGCTGTCGGGGCGAGAGCACTTCGGGGGTAAGGCTGAGGTCGGCCAGGGTCAGCTTCTGGATCGGCTTCGTTTTGGCTGCCATGATGCCCTTCAGGGTGGCGTAGCGAGGTTTGCTGATGCCGGATTGAATGGTCAAGAGCGCTGGCAGCGGCAATTCTATCCACTGGAACCAGCCGCCCTCGAGCTCCCGTTTCGCCCTGAGAGCGTTCCCGTTGATCTGGATTTCCATGATGATGGTGGAGTGCGGCAGGCCAAGCAGTTCCGCCAGGATGACGCCGGTCTGGGCAAATCCGAAGTCATCAGACTGAAGGCCGGTCAGGATCAGCTCAGGATTCTCCTTCTGGATCGCCTGGGCCATGGCCCGTGCCACACCGTAGGCATCGAGCCTTTCAAAGGCGGGGTCATTCAGGTGGAGAGCCCGGTCTGCTCCCTTAGCCAGCGCTTCCTTGATGGCCTGCTGTGCGCGGGCGGGGCCCAGCGAACACACCACGACTTCCCCACCGTGTTTCTCCTTCAAGCGCAGACCTTCCTCCAGGGCATAGATATCCGGCTCATTGATTTCAAAGCTGAGGTCCGTTTCCTGAATCCAAGTCGTAGCGGAATTCAAGCGAAACACCGAATCGTGCGCAGGAACCTGTTTGAGACAGACGATGATTTTCACAGGCGCTGATCTACCTCTGCGAAGGTTTCCTGATCGCTCCAGCTACCGACCTGGAAGTCTAGTTGCGAGAGGATTTCAGGACTTCGGGAATCCTCGCCGCCGCCCGCCAAGGCTTCCTGGAGTGGGATCGCCTTGGCGACCGCAGGCAGTAAACCGCGATGGGCAACGCACCCCACCAAGCGGGCACAGTCTAACCCGCATAACGCTGGAAGAGCAAGGCCGCGTTCGTGCCGCCAAATCCAAAGGAGTTCGAAAGGGCATACTCAAAGGAGGCCCTGCGGGCCTGGTTAGGAACGTAGTCCAGGTCGCACTCCGGATCCGGATTCTCCAAGTTGATGGTAGGCGGCAAGATTTGATAGCGAAGGGCGAGGGCCGAGATGCCTGCCTCCAGCCCCCCGGCGCCGCCCAGCAGGTGCCCGGTCATCGACTTGGTGGAGCTGACAGCCAGCTTGTATGCATGCTCCCCGAAGACTTTCTTGATGGCCAAGGTTTCCAGTTTGTCGTTGTATGGTGTCGAGGTGCCGTGCGCATTAATATAGCCCACCTGCTCGGGGGCAATTCCGGCGTCCGCCAGGGCGACTTGCATCACGCGCACCGCGCCGTCGGCATCTTCAGACGGTTGCGTGATATGGAAGGCGTCTCCCGACATGCCATAGCCTACCACTTCCGCCACGATGGGAGCGCCGCGCTTCAGCGCGAAGCCCAGTTCCTCCAGGATGATGATCCCTGCGCCCTCACCGATCACGAAACCGTCGCGGTCGCGGTCGAAGGGCCGGCTGGCCTTTTCGGGCTCCTCGTTGCGCGTGGAAAGCGCGCGCATGGCGGCGAAGCCACCCACCCCCATGGGGGTAGTGGCCATTTCAGCGCCTCCACAGATCATCACGTCGGCGTCATTACGCGCGATGATTCTGAAGGAATCTCCCACCGCGTGAGCACTAGAGGAACACGCTGTGCAGGTTGCGGAATTTGGACCCTTGGCGCCCCAGCGGATGGACACATAACCTGACGCCAGGTTGATGATCGAAGCGGGAATGAAGAAGGGAGATATCTTGCGCGGCCCGCCCTGGAGCAGGGCACTGTGTTCCCGTTCAATCACGTCGAACCCGCCGATCCCGGATCCGATGTAAACGCCCGTACGGTCGGCGATGTCGGGGGTGATCTTGAGCTGCGCCTGCTCGAGGGAAAACTGGGTTGCTGCCAGGGCATATTGGATAAATACGCCCATCTTCTTGAGTTCCTTCTTTTCGATGTACCGGGTCGGGTCGAACCCCTTGACTTCCGCCGCGATGGTCACGCCGAAGCCTGTCGTATCAAAATGCGTGATGGGAGCCGCTCCACTCTTGCCGGCCAGAAGACTCTGCCACGTTTCTTCCGTGCCGACGCCGAGGGCGGTCACCAGACCTACACCTGTCACGACGACTCTTCGAGCCAAGCTTGCTTCCTCCTGTGGAGGCTTGCCCTGGGGCGGTCAGTTCTTCGAGGGTTTCACGTGGGCCTGAACGTAATCGATCGCATCCTTCACCGTCTGGATCTTCTCCGCATCCTCGTCGGGGATCTCGATCTCAAAGGCCTCCTCGAAAGCCATCACCAGCTCCACGAGGTCCAACGAATCTGCTCCCAGGTCGTCAACAAAATGGGCTGTGGGGGTCACCTCAGCCTCATCGACGCCGAGCTGTTCCACGATGATCTGCTTGACCTTCTCTTCGGGCGAAGCCATTATTCAATCCTCCTCGCGTTACTTGGGGGCGGCCATTCTAACAGTGACGAATGAGGAGTGACAAGCAGGAACTCCAGGCCCCGGCGAGCTTTACTCGCCACGGGCCACTTGTCACCCGTCACTGCCCTCAGGCCATGTACATCCCGCCGTTGATGTTTAGGACGTGGCCGGTGATGTAACTCGCCTCGTCGGAGGCGAGGAAGCGCACACCCTTGGCCACATCGGTATCGGTCCCCATGCGGCCTATGGGGATCAGACCCAGCATCCGCTCCCGGACTTCCGCCGGGAGGTTCTCCGTCATCGCTGTGGCGATGAATCCGGGTGCAACCGCATTGACCGTGATGTTCCGGCGCGCCACCTCGGCTGCCACAGCTTTCGTCAGCCCAATTATGCCCGCCTTGGAGGCGACATAGTTGGCTTGGCCGACGTTCCCGGCCTGCGCGACTACCGAGGCGATATTGACAATGCGCCCGTAACGCTGCTTCACCATGCTGGGCAAAACTGCCCGAATGCAATGGAAGGCGCCGTCCAAATTGACCCGCAGCACTGCCTCCCAATCCTCAGGCTTCATGCGCATGACTAGGTTGTCTTTGGTTATGCCGGCATTGTTCACCAGGATGTCGATCTTCCCCCAAGTCTCCAACGCCTTAGCCACCGCCACTTGGACTGACTCAGGGTCAGACACGTCCAAGCTGAGCCCCAATGCCTTCCTTCCGAAACCCTCAACTTCTTTGGCGACCTGCCCGAGTTGATCGACTTTCACGTCGCCCAAAGCCACGTCGGCTCCGGCTTCCGCCAGGCTCAGCGCAATGGCCCTCCCGATACCCTGGGCGGCACCCGTCACCAATGCCACACGTCCTTGGAAGTTCATCATACTCACTCCTGTCCCCCCTAAGCATTCACTGTGCCCAGCCGGGCTAGCGCCTCGTTCAAGGTGGCGACGTCCTCGACGCGGAGGCATTCGGCCTGGCGATCAGGCCGTCGGAGAAGGCCCGAAAGCACCTTGCCTGGACCCACCTCCACGTAAACCTCGACTTTTTCCGTCTGCAAGAGTTGCATGGATTGCTCCCACCGCACAGGGGCAGTCACTTGGCGTTCCAAGCCGTCACGGACCTCAGCCGCCGAGCACACTAGCCGCGCATCCACGTTATTCACCAGCGGAACCTGCGGGTCCATAATCTCCGTACGATCCAAATCCTGAGCCAACCTCTGCTGCGCAGGTTTCATAAGAGCACAATGAAAGGGGGCACTCACGTTCAACATTACGGCGCGCTTAGCGCCCCGCCTTTTTGCAAGCTCCACCGCCCGCGCGACCGCCGAAGTGTGGCCCGCAATCACCACTTGGCCAGGGGAGTTAAGATTCGCGGGGGAAACGACCTCACCTTGCGCTGCTTCCCGGCAAACCTCCTCAACCACCCTTGCATCGAGCCCCAGCAGCGCGGCCATGGCACCCTGGCCGAATGGTACCGCCTCTTGCATGTACTGCCCGCGCTTGCGCACTAACTGAAGGGCGTCTGCCAGACGGATGGCACCTGCGGCCACGAGCGCGGAGTATTCGCCCAGGCTATGGCCTGCCACATAGTCTGCCCGAACACCCTTTTCCTCCAAGACTGCGGCCGCCGCCGCGGACGCCGTCAAGATTGCCGGCTGGGTATTCGCGGTAAGCTGGAGTTCCTTCGCTGGGCCGTCGAAGCAGAGCTTCGAGAGGGCAAAGCCCAGCGCACGGTCGGCTTCGTCAAATACCCGGCGCGCGCAGGAGAAGTTGTCCGCCAGCTCGCGGCCCATGCCGGGATATTGAGAACCTTGGCCAGGGAAAAGGAAAGCTGTCTTGGGCAAGCGATCCTTCGCGTTTGTCAGTAGTCAGTTGGGCGTAGTGCGTTGTCAGTCGCCGGCTTTACGTCGTTCATCCTCGTGGTCGTGTTTGAGACGCACCGGACAACGGACTGCTGGCGACGGACATTCAGTTACCAGCGCATCAGCACCGCGCCCCAGGTTATCCCGGCGCCGAAGGCGGACATCAGAATCAAGTCGCCTTTCTGGATGCGCCCGCTCCGCACGCATTCGTCCAGGCAGATGGGGATGGAGGCCGAGGAGGTGTTGCCCACGCGACTGATATTGGAATAGACCTTCTCGGGGCTCACGCCCAAGCGCTCCCGGACGGCATCGGTGATCCGCTGGTTCGCCTGGTGCGGGATGAAGAGGGTTAACTCCTCAGGGGTAAGCCCGGCTTTCGCCAAGACCCTACGGGAAACCTCTTCCATGCTCCGCACCGCTACCTTGAATAGCTCGTTGCCACGCATCTTGATGTAATGTTCGCCCGCCTCGACGGTGGCACAAGAGGTCGGCTTGGCAGTTCCGCCCGCCGGGATGTAAAGGTGCTCGGCATAGGTGCCCTCGGTATGCAACTCCTCTGCCAGAATCCCCGAGGGTGGCGACACCGGTCCCAGCACTCCCGCTGCCACCCCATCGCCGAAGAGTACACAGGTAGCGCGGTCGCTATAGTCCACGAAGCGCGACAGTAGCTCCGCGCCGATCACCAGAACGTACTTGGCCGTGCCCGTGCGGATGAACTGATCTGCCACCGTCATGCCAAACAAAAACCCTGAGCATGCGGCGGCCAGATCAAACGCGCAACACGCAGGAGCTCCCAGCGCGCGCTGGATGAAGGCCGCCGTGGAAGGGAGAGGCATATCGGGCGAGATAGTCGAACAGATGATGAGGTCCAGGTCCTGGGGCGAGATCCCGGCCATCGCCAGGGCTTTGCGCGAAGCCTGAACCGAAAGGGTCGAGGTGGTCTCCTCAGCAGCAGCCTGGCGACGCTCCTTGATGCCGGTCCGTTCGATAATCCACTGGTCGGAGGTGTCCACCATCTTCTCCAGGTCATAATTGGTGATCACCTTCTCCGGCAGCGCCGCGCCGGTTCCCAGGATGCCCGCTAACGGCATACAAACTCCTCAGGTTCTTCCATGCTTTTCTGAATTGGGGGCTCGCCGGTCAACTTCCCTGCATTGCCAACCCGCGCCTACCCCGAAGGCCGCCTAGGGAAGCTCCAGCTAGACCGCGTTCTATCTTCTCGTTCACTTTCCCCTCCGCAAATTCCGCCGCCACGCGAATGGCGTTCTTTATCGCGTTCGCGTTGGACCCGCCGTGGCAAATGATGCACGCGCCTCGCACACCCAGCAGCGGTGCTCCGCCGTATTCCGAATAGTCCACCCGCTTCTTGAAGTTCTGGAAGGCCTTGCGGGACAGCACGTAGCCCACCTTGGAGGAGAGCGTGCTCGAAAGCGCCTCTTTCAGGAGACTCGAGACCGTCTCGACGAGCCCCTCGCTGATTTTCAGTGCCACATTCCCGATAAAGCCGTCGCAAACGATCACTTCCACCCGCCCGTTGTAAAGGTCCCGACCCTCAACGTTGCCCACGAAGTTCAAAGGCAGTTGCTTGAGACGCCGGAAGGCCTCCCGCGTCAGTTCGTTGCCTTTGTGCTCTTCCTGGCCGATGGAGAGCAGGCCCACGCGCGGCCGCTCGACGCCAAAGATCATGCGGTAATAGACTTCGCCCATCACGGCAAATTGCTCCAGGTGGTGGGGCTTGCAATCCACATTGGCGCCAACGTCGAGCAGGACAGCGGCCGTGCCCTGGGAGGTCGGGAAAACCTGCGCCAGGGCTGGCCGGTCCACACCCGCAAGGGCCCCGAGGACGATTTTCGCCGTGGTCATCACGGCGCCGGTGTTACCGGCACTGATCATCCCGTCCGCTCTTTTTTCCCGGATAAGCCGCGCGGCTACGCGAATGGAGGAGTCGCGCTTGCTGCGAAACGCCTTGGTGGCCTTGTCCTCCATGGTGATCGCTTCGCTGGCATGAACCACTTCCAAGGGCAGGCCCTTGGCGTCGCGACGCGCCAGCTCCCGCTTCAGAAGCTCCTCCGGCCCAGCCAGCAGGACCTTTGCGTACCCCTCCCGCGCCGCCAGAATCGCTCCGTCCACCTCTGGCCCGGGCGCTGAGTCAGTACCCATGGCGTCAACGGCGATGCGTCGCATGCGAGTCAGGTCAAACGGTGGAATGCGGCCGGTGCCCGACGAGAAGTTCGCACCGGTTCATGCCCCGAGGGTCGCTTCACCACAACTCAGGCAGATTCCTCCACCAGAACCACTTCCCTGGCGCGGTAATAACCGCAGTGCGGGCAGGCTTGGTGAGGTAGCTTCATTTCGTGGCAGTGCGGGCACTCAGCGAGCGAGCGTGCGGCCAGGTGGTCATGGGCTCGCCGGCGGTTCCGCCGCGCCTTGGAATGTCGTCGCTTGGGATTTGGCATAACTATTTTCTCTCTTCAAAGACAAAATGCTGCTTAGGGAGACGCTCGTGAGGCCTATAGAGCAATCTCTCCCTGGCAACGCAACTTTTGGCTGGAACGGCCCGGGATGCGGGGCCCCTCCGGGCCGCCATCCGCCTAGTCTTGCTTCAGCGAAGCAAAGGGTGAATCGTCCTGCGGCGGACAGTGGCACGGCTCAAGATTCCGGTTCGCCCCGCAGACAGGGCAAAGGCCTAGGCATCCTGTCCGACAGACTACCTTCATCGGCACGGAGAGAATCACTTGCTCCGTCGCCACATCGGCCAGCTCAATTCCGTTGCCGGAATAAAAGCCGATCTCAAGCTCGCCCGCAGAAATCTCGATCTCTTCTTCGCGGGCAAGGCTCTTGACCGGTCGGTAGAACAAGTCGAAATTGCGCTCGACCGGAATCGCTACCGTGGCCAAGCACCGGTCGCAGGAAGTCTCCAAGCGCGTCCCCAGGTGCCCCCGAATGCGGACTTCCGAGCCCACCAACTCCGCCACCGCGTCAACTTTCAGAGGGGCTACTTGCCGAAACTCGGCTCCGTGGTAGTCGAGCGCTCCGGATTCGTAGGTTTCTGAGACCACGATCCGGTGGGGTTGCAGCTCTTCCAGGGTTATCAGCACCGCGGCCTCGTCAACCCAAAGATTCCATTATAGCTGGCTCCCAAGGCTTGTCAAGAAAGGCTCGGGGAGCAAGCACTTGCAGCGCACCTTCCAACCGGTCGGTCGACACTTCAAAAGACACCCCATCTCTCTCATCGTCTTCCCACTCACGCGCTTCCGACGCCCCAGGCGTACGATGCCAGCAATCCCATGGAGTTCTGACCTTTACACCTCCGAGACCCCATGCGATAATTCGTGTGTAGAGAAGAATAAGCGCGCAGAAAGGGACCATGCAGAAACTCGCAAGAAGAACAGGGGCTGGTGTCAGCCTTTTTCTGTTAGGTGCAGCGGCTCTGGTGGCCGCGCAGAATCCTGCCCCAGGTGGGGGGGATGGGCCTGCCGAGCAAAGGTCAGAACCAGCGCCGGACCACTCACGGGCCTATTACCACTTCATGCTGGCGAGGCGCTACAAAGAGCTGGCAGGAGTCTATAATCGCAGCGACTACGTCGAGCGGGCAGTTTCCGAGTACAAGCAAGCCATCGAGGCGGACCCTGAGTCGCTGTTCCTGCGCGTGGAGCTTGCGGAGCTTTACTGGCGCGTGAGCCGCGTTGGCGACGCGGTCCGCGAGGCGGAGGCCGTCCTCAAAACCGATCCCGACTACCCTGACGCTCATCGTCTCCTCGCCCGGATCTACTGGCACATGCTGGGCGATAATCAGCAGGGTAGAAGCGCGAAAGAGAGCCTGCGGAAGGCCATCGATCACCTGGAAGCCCTCACGCGCGCGAACCCGACTGACACAGATTCATGGCTGATCCTGGGGCGTCTTTACAGGATGAGCAACCAGGGGCCGAAGGCTGAAGAGGCCTTCCGCAAGGCCCTGAATGCTGATCCAAACTCGAAGACCGGCCTCGCCAGTCTGGCGCAAATCTATTTTGAGCAAGCCGACTACGACCAGGCCATCGATCTGCTCAAGAAACTACCCGAAAGCGACATGGATCCTTCGCTGCTCGGAATGCTGGCTTACGCTTACAGCCAGACGCACGATTATGGCAACGCCGTGGCCGTCTATGAGAAAGCTCTGGCACAAGAGCCTGAGAACCAGGAGCTCCGGCGGGCTTATGCCGATGCGCTGGCGGGCAGCGGGAACACCGCTGCGGCGCGCGCGGAACTCCAGAAGATCCTGAAGGCCGACCACGAGGATGGCTTCACTTACCTTCGCCTGGCCCAGCTTGATCGCCAAGAAGGCCGCTTTGACCAAGCGCGGGACGAATTGGAAAGGGCCAAGGCGCTGTTGTCGGACAGCCTTGAGGTTCCTTTGCAGCAGGCGCTCCTTGAGGACATGGTGGGGAATCAGGAGCAGGCCATTCAGATCCTGCAAGGATTGCTGAGAAAGTCCGAGAGACCGGAGGGCCAGTACACACCCGCGGAGGCGAGCAACCGGGCGATCTTCCTCGAGCGACTGGGCTTGATCTACCGTGCCCAGAATAAGTCTGGCGAGGCGTTGGACTTGTTCAGGCAGATCGTGGCCCTTGGCTTTGGGCAGGCGCCGCGGGGCGAGCAGTTGATTATCGACACCCTGCGCTTGAGCCGCCAATTGCCGAAGGCATTGGAAGAGGCGGATGCGGCGATCCAGAAGTTTCCTCAAGAGCGGCCGCTTCATATTCTCCGAGCGTATCTCCTGGGCGAGCAGGGACGCCCCGATGAAGCTGTGAAGGAACTCCAAAGGTTCCTGAGCAATACTCCTGCCGACCGGGATATTTACCTCTCGATCGCCCAGGTCTATTCGCAGGCCAAGCGCTATGCCGAAGCGGAGGAGGCTATCCGCAAGGCTCTTGCGCTCATGCCCAAACCCGAGGATCAAGAGTATGCTCTCTTCCTGCTAGGCTCGGTTTACGAACGTCAAAAGAAATATGACTTGGCGGAGGAACAGTTTAAGAAAGTACTCGCGGTTGACCCGCTGAACGCTTCGGCAGCTAACTATCTTGGTTACATGCTGGCGGACCGCGGCGTGCGGCTGGAGGAGTCCGTCAAGTACATCAAAAAGGCGTTGGAGCTCGAGCCGAAGAACGGCGCTTATCTGGACAGTCTGGGATGGGCGTACTTCAAGATGAAACGGTATGATCTGGCCGAGCCCCACCTGGAGGAAGCCGCCCGCCGCATCTCCAACGATCCGACCATCCACGAGCACCTCGGTCACCTCTACTTGCGGATGGGCAAGAAAACCCAGGCCCGGGAGGCTTGGGAACGCGCGCTCAAAGAGTGGCCTGCCGCGGTGTCGAGCGACTTCGACGCCGAACAGGCTGCTAGGCTCCAGAAGCAGCTAGATGAATTGAAGCTCCGGTTGACCAGGGAAAGGTCCGGCCCGGAGTAAACCAACGGGTGCATGCCCCGCAACTTTAGCTCGGCGGGGCAGGCGCGGCCGTGATGGACTCACCGCCGCGAGTCTGGTTCACCCTGGCCCGCTCGTCCGGTCCGGGCGCGAGCCACACTTGAAAACAACAGCGAGCCGCTTGCCAGGCGCGCTGGCCTTCATACCTGCCTTGAACGACGTTATCTGCCTTCGCGCCTTTGCCAAGATCAACCTTGGGCTGAGGATCCTTGCCAAGCGCCCTGACGGCTACCACGAAATCCGTACCGTGTATCAGACGGTGGCGCTGCATGACCGCCTCGAAGTGTCTCTCTGGAGCTCGGGAAGCAGAACGGATGTTTGGTGCGATGACCCCGCAGTGCCCGTTGGGCGCGGCAACCTGGTGTACCGCGCTTGTGAACTCTGGCGACGTGCGCGAAGCTTTCGCGGCGGCATTTGCGTGAACCTTGAGAAGGTGATTCCGCTGGGGAGCGGTCTCGGTGGGGCCAGTAGCGACGCGGCAGCAACCCTGCTCGGCCTGGAGCGCCTCACCGGCGACCGGCTGAAGCCAGAGGTTCGATTCCGCCTGGCAGCCGAGCTCGGTTCGGACGTACCGCTTTTCCTCTGGGGAGGGCGCGTGCTGGGCTGCGGGCGTGGCGAAGAGGTTTATCCGCTCGCCGACCTCCCGCCTCGCCAATGCTTGGTGGTTTTCCCAGGCTTTGCTGTCTCAACGGCAGACGCTTACCAGGCGGCGAGTTTGCGGTTGACAAAGACGCGCAAAGCCCCTAGCATGGATAATTTCGGTGCGTGGCCACAGTTTTCCCTGTTAAGCTGGGGACCGGCCGAAAACGACTTCGAACCAGTCGTCTTCGCGAGGTGGCCTGAGCTGGCGCGACTCAAACGCCAGCTCATCCGGGCCGGAGCCGAGACTGCCTCCTTGACGGGTAGCGGATCAGCCGTTTACGCTGTCTTCAGGCCTTCTCGCCAACCGGCTCGCACCCCAAGACTTATTCCGGAAGGGTGGCTGAGTTTCCGGACGCGGACACTTACGCGGGCCGGATACCAGCGAGGCCTCTTCAAGCAGTGACGAGTGACCAGTGACAAGCCAGGAAAGACAAGTGGGAATGCCTTCTTAACTTGCCACTCGACACTGTTGTTGGGAGGTCGTCCAGTGGTAGGACACATGCCTTTGGAGCATGGAACCCTGGTTCGAATCCAGGCCTCCCAGCCAGCTTCAGGTTTGGGCCGATCGATCTTGAACTGGTGAGGATGCGATGATGACGGAAAGGGTCCGGCACACGCTGAAGGTCTTTTCGGGGAATGCCCACCCGGCGCTGGCTAGGGAGATCTGCGCCGAGCTGGGCGTACCTTTGGCCGAAGCCCGCGTGGGACGTTTCCCGGATGGGGAAGTTCGTCTTCAGATTCTGGAAAATGTGCGCGGTGCCGACGTCTTCGTCATTCAGCCGACCTGCCGTCCGGTAAACGAAAACTTGATGGAACTGCTTATTATGCTGGACGCTTTGCGACGTGCGTCTGCGGATCGTATTACGGCGGTAATACCGTACTACGGTTACGCACGGCAGGACCGCAAGGACCGCCCGCGCGTCCCCATCTCCTCCAAGCTGATTGCCGATTTGCTGACCTCGGCGGGGGCCGATCGCATCTTGGCGCTCGACCTCCACGCCGGCCAGATTCAAGGTTTCTTCAATATTCCGGTCGATCACCTCTTTGCCACGCCGGTGACGGTCAGCTACTTTCGGAAACTGAAGCTTAAGAATGTGATCGTGGTTTCTCCCGATACGGGCGGCGTCGAGCGGGCCAGGGCCTTCGCCAAGAGGCTGAAAGCGCCGCTCGCGATCATTGATAAGCGTCGCGAGGACGCTGACGTGGTAGAGATGTTCAACGTCATTGGCGACGTCGCCGGCAAGACCTGTTTGATCGTTGACGACATGATTGACACCGGTGGCACTCTGGTGAAGAGCGCCCACGCCCTGAAGGAAAAGGGCGCGGACAAGGTTTATGCCTGCTGCGCGCATGGGGTCTTTGCCGGGGACGCCATCAAGAAGATTAGCGCCGCGCCCCTGGAGCAAGTGGTGGCCACCAATTCCATTCCGCTTTCGCCTGGGGCCGAGCACTGCGGCAAGATTCAAGTGTTGAGTGTAGCCAAGTTGCTCGCGGACGCCATCCGGTCGATCCACGAAGAGACTTCGGTGAGCAAGCTCTTCATCTGAACGGGCGGCAGCCGTGAGCGTGCGCAGTTGAGCGGGGCACTGGTTTGAGGAGTAAAGAATTATGACCCAGGTACTGACCGTTGAAGCCGAGCCGCGCGAGGAGTTCGGCAAGAATGCCGCGCGGCGCATGCGGCGTTCGGGCCGCATCCCTGCCGTGGTCTACGGGAGCGGAGGCCCGGCCATCCCCGTGGCGGTGGATCCCGAGAAAATCATGCGAATTCTCCACTCGGAGTCCGGCCACAACGCCATCTTCTCGCTCGAAATCCGCGGCAAGGCCCCGGCCCGCGTGATGATCCGGGATTGGCAAACCGAGCCTACCCACGGAGACCTGCTCCACGTGGATCTGGTCCGCATTGCTCGGGACACGAAGTTGAAAGTCAAGGTTCCGATCCATATCACGGGCGAGCCCAAAGGCGTCAAGGTGCAAGGCGGAATCTTCGAGTTCGTGCTGCGCGAAGTGGAGGTGGAATGCCTCCCGGATGACATTCCCGAGCACGTCGCCGCCGACGTGACCGAACTTACTATTGGTCGCAACTTGCGCGTGTCGGACTTGCCCCTGGGGCCGAAGGTCAAGGTGCTGACGGACCCCGCCCGGGTGGTTGCCCACGTCGTGGCGCTGAGGGCGGAAGAAGAGAAGCCTGCCGCTGAGGTGGTGGAAGCTGCGCCGGCTGTACCTGAGGTCATCCGGAAGGGTAAGGCTGAGGAAGAAGCAGCCGGAGAGGAAGCGCCCGAGGCTAGGAAGGAAGGAAAGAAGGAGAGCTAGAGATTCCGAAACCCGAAACTCGCTGCAAATTTCGTTTATCGGATTTCGCGTTTCGAATGCCCTGTGAAGCTGATTGTGGGTTTGGGTAACCCCGGCTACGAGTACCACTTGACGCCCCACAATCTGGGGTTTATGGCTGTAGACCGCCTGGGGGAGGATTGCGGCGTGGAGTTGACGCGCCGCGAGGCCCAGGCGTTGACCGCTTCGACCGAGCTGGAAGGTGTGGACGTGCTCCTGGCCAAGCCCCAGACGTATATGAACCTGAGCGGTGTGGCCGTGGCCCGGCTGATCGAGAAGCACGGTCTCTCCGTGCGCGATTTGATCGTCTTGGTGGATGATGCGGATCTTCCGCTGGGGAGCCTGCGAGTCAGGGCGCGAGGAACCGCTGGTCGTCACAATGGCTTGAAGTCCATCATCGGTGCGCTGGAGGCGGGTGAGTTCGTGCGCGTTCGGATGGGCGTCAGGCCGGAGCGGCCGGTCGAGGACATGGTCTCTTACGTCCTGGGTCGATTCCGGGAAGTTGACCTGGAGACGGTGGCCGAGATGCTTGACCAGACCAGCGAGGCAGTACGCCTCATCCTGAGGGAAGGTACACAAAAGGCGATGAACCGCTTCAACCGGCGAGTTCCATCCCAACTTTCGTGAGGTCCCATGCGTGGTTACGAAGTCATGTTTATTGTCCGGCCTGACGTCGCTGATGAAGACGTCGACAAACTCATCGCGCAAATGGAGGGCGTGGTTGCTGGCGCGGGCGGCAAGGTGGAAAAAGTGGAGAAGATGGGCCGCCGCCGACTCGCCTACCGTGTCCGGAGACAGCGCGAAGGCTTTTACGTGCTCTTCAAGTTGCAGGGGGCGGGGGAAACGGTCAAGGAGTTTGAACGCCGCCTCAAGGTGACGGACGCGGTGATCAAGTACCTCACCGTACGGACGGACGAGGATCTGGAGCGCGCCGAAAAGTTCAAGGCCCTGCGGGCAAAGCAGGAATCCAAACGACGTCGCTCCAAGCCCGCGGTTCCGGCGTCCACCCCACAGCCTGCTGCGGAAGCAGCTCAGGCGTGAAGGAGTAAATGACAATGGCAGTTCCGAGAGGAGATCCGGCGGAGGGGGAACGCCCCCAGCGCCGGGAAGCCCCTTCCTCCGGCCCCCGGAAGCAGTTCTTTCGCCGCCGGAAGGTGTGCAAGTTCTGCACAGAAAAGATTGACGTGATCGACTACAAGGACGTCAGGTTAGTCCAGGAGTTCGTGGCGGAACGAGGCAAGATCCTGCCTCGCCGTCTGACCGGCACGTGCTCAACCCATCAGCGTGCGCTGACCGAGGCGATCAAGCGCGCCCGAAACATTGCCCTGTTGCCTTTTGCCGCGACGCTCTAGCATGGCCGCACGACGCTTGCGACGGGGGACGGGGAAGGCAGGGGGCTGGGGAATCGCCCTGTAACGACATTGGCACGTACGGAGTTCTTGCATGGAAGTGATTCTCCTTGAAAACGTCGACAAGCTTGGAACACGTGGACAGGTCGTGAAGGTGGCCGACGGCTATGGCCGCAACTACCTCCTGCCCAGGAAACTGGCGGTCGCCGCCACGCCGCAAAGCCGCAAGTGGATTGGGCAGCAGCGTGTCCGCTTCCTTAAGCTTGAAGCCAAAGAAAAAGGCGAGGCGGAGGAGCTCGCCGGTCTGCTCCAGGGCGTCTCCGTCACGGTCACGCGCAAGGCGGGCGAAAAGGGAACGCTGTTCGGGTCCGTCACGGCCATGGACGTTGCGGAGAAGCTGGCGGCCCAGGGCTTCAAGATCGACAAGCGCAAGATCCACCTTGATCCTCCTCTCAAGCTTTTGGGAGAGTACGACGTGCCGGTGAAGCTCCATCGCGAAGTCACCGCCACTGTGAAGGTCAAGGTTGAAGGCGAAGTCGAAGCGCCGGCTCAAGCCGGCGCCGAAGCGGCTGCGACTGACACCAAGCGCGAGGGCAAGTAGCACGGACCGCTGCCCGGGCGATACGGCTCGGACTGGCAAGCAGATTTTCGCGGCGTGCGTCGCACGGCGAAGACCCTGTGCAACGATTTTCGCCGGTCCCGCACAACTGGTATAATCTCTTCCGGTTGACTCCAAACATTTCAGGCGAGCTCTTCCTTCAATGCCGACCACGACGACCAGTGACAGAGCCGTCCCCCATAACCTTGAAGCGGAGCGCGCTCTCCTCGGCTCCATACTCCTCGACAACGGGTCTTTGAACCTGGCGCTGGAAGTCATCGCGAAAGACGACTTTTTCTCAGAGGCGCACCGCGTCACATTCGAGAAGATGCTCGAACTTTCCGAGAAGAACCGCACCATCGATCTGGTGACACTTTCCGAGGAACTCTCGAAGGACGGCGTGCTCGAGAAAGCCGGAGGCGCCGCCTACCTCGCAGCGCTCACGGACGGAGTGCCGATCGGGATCTCGGTGGCGGTGTCCGAGTATTCCCGCATCGTCAAAGAGAAGTCACTCGTGCGTCGTCTGATCAATGCTTCCAACAATGTCATTGCACGCTGCCTGGAGGGCACCGACGATCCGGAAACGCTGATTGACCTGGCGCAGAGCCAGGTCTTTGATATCGCCGAGCAGAAAGTTGAGTCTGGCTTCTCCAACGTCCACGACATTGTCAAGTCATCCTTTGGCACCATTGACGTCCTCTTCGACCGGGGTCAACGGGTGACGGGCGTCGAGACGGGTTTTGTGGACCTCGATAACTTGACTTCCGGCCTCCAAGCCGGCGAGCTGATTGTCGTGGCCTCGCGGCCGGCGCTCGGCAAGACCGCCCTTGCGCTAAACATCGCCGCTCATGCCGCGATCAAGAACAGAAAAGTTGCGGGCGTATTTTCCCTCGAAATGAGCAAGGAATCGCTCGTCATCCGCCTCCTGTGTTCTGAGGCCGAGATCGATAGTCATAAACTCCGTACCGGATTCTCCAGCCGGGAAGACTGGACCAAGATGACGCGCGCTTTAGGACGGCTGGCGGAAGCGCCTTTATACATTGACGACACTCCCGCCCTGGGCATCATGCAGATTCGAGCCAAGGCGCGCCGGCTGAAGGCCGAGAAGGGACTCGACTTGCTGATTGTGGACTACCTGCAGCTCGTCACGGGTCATGGCCGGTTTGAGAACCGGACGCAAGAAGTCAGTTACATTTCGCGTGGCCTGAAGAGTATCGCCAAGGAACTGAGAGTTCCGGTGCTGGCGCTCTCGCAGTTGAGCCGCGCGCCCGAGCAGCGCCCCGGGCAGCGCCCACAACTTTCTGACTTGCGAGAATCGGGCTCAATCGAGCAGGACGCCGATGTGGTGATTTTCATCTTCCGCGAACGGCGCGCAAGCGCGGCGGCAGAGGGCGAAGAGGAAATCGACCGAGGCGGCGTCGAAACCAAACTGATCATCGGAAAGCAACGGAATGGCCCGACCGGAGAAGTGCCGGTGGTCTTCATGAAGCCTTACGCGCGGTTCATGAATAAGGCTCCGGAGCAGGCCCAACCGTTCGATTGAGCCGCTCTGTGGCCTGAGCCGGATGGGTTCCTGCAACAGGCCCCGCGGAGCCGCCCACTCACTTCCGAACAAGGACCAGTGAATCCTCCCGCCGACAAACTCCTCCGCCCGACCTGGGTGGAGATTTCCCTGTCAAAATTGCGCCGTAACTATGAGCGGGTGCGCAAGCTTGCCGGCCCGCGCCGGCTGATGGCCGTGATCAAAGCCGACGCTTACGGTCACGGCGCTGTTCCAGTGGCGAAGTGCTTGGCAGAGTGTGGCGTGGACTGGTTCGGTGTGGCCACAGTCGAAGAGGCTGTAGAACTGCGTGCGGCAGGAATCGAGCAGTCCGTCCTTCTGCTCGGCGGCCTCTACATGAGCGATCCCGCGCACCTCATTGAGTACCGGCTGACACCATCCGTTTCTTCTACGGCCCGCCTCGATACTTACGCCGCGTGCGCGCGCCGTTACGGCCGGCCCATCGAGTTCCACCTGAAAGTGGACACGGGCATGGGCCGCCTGGGCTTACCACCCGACCGGTTGACCTCGTTTGTGGAGCATTATCGGGAACTCGAAGGGCTCCGACTGACGGGGTTCTTCACGCACCTGGCCTCCGCTGAAGACTTGGTGGCTTCGCAGACTGACGAGCAGTCCCAGCGCTTCTCCGCGGCGCTGCAGCAACTGCGGTCGCTCCAGGTTGAGCCGGAATGGATTCACGTCTCAAACGGCGCCGCGCTGATGGCCGGCTTGCCTTTTCCGGAGAACTTGGTGCGCATTGGCGCGCTGCTTTACGGATATTGCTTGCCACTGGTGCTTCCTGCTGGGAGGGAAGCAGCTTCGCTCGCGAACGTCGAACCTATCCTCACCTTCAAGTCGCGCGTGGTGTACTTGAAGGATGTGCCAAGCGGCACGCCACTCGGCTATGGGGCCGCCTTTCACACCCGGCGCGCTTCCCGTATCGCCACGGTTCCGGTGGGTTATGCGGACGGCCTGAGCCGGGGGCTCTCCAACCGCGGCTACGCCATCGTGCGCGACCGCCGTGCCCGCATCGTGGGCAGCATCAGCATGGACCTCACGCTTCTCGACGTGACGGACATCCCGGGCGTCGCGGTGGGCGATGAGGTCATCCTGATTGGCCCATCGGAGCATTGCTCCATTACCGCGCTCGAGATCGCCCAGCAACTCGATACTGTGCCCTACGAAGTCCTCTGCTCGATCGGCAAGCGCGTCCCGCGAATCTACGTGGACTGATGCAGGGCGCTTCCGGACCGCCGTACCGGCCGGCCGTGTCCGGAAGCTCCAGGCTGGAACCACCGCGCGTTCCTGCAAGTCCCACCATTTGCACAGTTGCCGCTAACCGGCCTTCTGTCCCCCCGGCATGAGCGGGACAAATTGTCCACTTCGTCGGGCTACAGCCCCGCCCAGCCCATTTCCAGGCTCTTTGCTGGAACCTTCCCCGGCTGCACTCCGTAAATCTGGTCAGGCGGCGAGAGCCGCTTCGTTTTCCGGACGCCGTGGTAGCATGGGCCTCGGCTGGCGTTACTGCCATGTCCCAATCACTGACCATCGAGCACGAATCCGCGGAGCTTTCCACCCGGCAAGGGGCGGCGCCCGCACGGCCCCCGAAGGGCGTCTCGGTTCCCGCACTGCTGGGCACACTGGTTCTGAAGGAAGTCCACGACTTGGTGCTCACGCTGCGTTTCAGTGTGGGCACCGTAGTGGCCGTAGTGCTAGCGGTCCTGGCGGCTTACATGGGGAGTCTCGACTACAACTCCCGCCTGGACAGTTACCAGACCAAACTCAAGCTCAACCGGGAGTCGCTGAACCGCACCACGGTTTACTCCTTCTTATCGCCGACTCTCGTCCGCCCGCCGGAACCCCTCAGCGTTTTGAATCACGGCCTGGAAGGCCGCGTGGGCACCGACTTCCAGGTCTCCGTGGACACGGAGAATACCGAGGCCACCGGCGAAAACCGCGGCAACGAGTACCTTGCCATCTTTTCAGAAGTGGACCTCACGGTCATCGTCGCCGTCATCCTGGGTCTGCTGGCGCTGCTCTTCACCTTTGACGCGGTCTGTGGCGAGCGCGAGGCCGGCATGTTGAAACTGGCGATGTCCTACCCGCTCGCCCGTTGGCAACTGCTCCTGGGAAAATATCTCGGCGCCTGGGTCACCCTGATGCTTCCCACCGCCCTCGCCTGTCTTTTGTCGCTCGTGGTGATGGGCTTCGCGGCCCACGTGCATTTTGGTGCGCCGGAAGTGGTTCGCATCGCGCTGATTTTTCTCTCTTATGCTTTCTACCTTTCGCTGATGCTCCTGGTGGGGCTGCTGATTTCAAGTTTCGTCCAGCGGTCGTCCATCGCCCTGGTTTTTTCCACCTTCGCCTGGTTCTTCTTTGTGACCATCATCCCCAACCTCGCGACGATGGTCCCCGATTTCGTGGGTAACCGGGCCAGCGTTTACCAGCGCGTGCAGGAAAACATCCGGCGGACCTATCGCGAACAGGACGGGGTCCTCAAGTCGCTTAAAGATCCCCGCGAGGGCTTCTCCTTCTATTACGCCATTAACAACAGCTGGCGCGGCCTGACGGCCTTCGAATGCCGCTTTGGACACCGTAAGTACTATGACCAGCTCCGCGATCACTTCTCGAAACTCGTGCCGATTTCCCTCCGGCTGGCCGCCAAGCGCGCCGACTTCTGGCGTGACTACATCCGCTACCGTTACCGTCAGGCGGCGATGGCCCGCGGGCTCTCCTTCCTTTCGCCCACGGCGGTCTTTCAAAACACCGCCACGTTCCTTAGTGGGACCTCCGCAGCCGATTACACCCATTACGTTAACCTCGCCAGCCAGTATCGCAACACGTTCCTGGATTACCTGGCGCGCAAGAATGCCTACAATTCCTGGCGCTGGTTCACGGAGGACCTGCCCGACCGGGACCGTTCCTGGACGACGGTGTACCTGGGGCAGAGCGCTGATGAATTGACCGCCAGCGGAGCGAAACCCGATGATGTCGCTAACCGCATGATCCGCGACCCGGCGCTGTGGACGAAGGCGCTAAAACTCGAGGAGGAAGACCGGAGGGATCCCCGCTGGCTCCTTTCCCTGGGTGACTTGCCGGCCTTCTCCTATACGCGCTTGGGTACGGGGCAGACCCTCGTCGCGGCCGCGCCCGAAATCGCCTACTTGCTGGTGTTGAACCTGATTCTGTTCCTCGTCGCTTTCGTGCGCTTTGTGCATTACGACGTGCGGTGAATGTCCGTGGTCCGTGGTTCGTCGTCCGTTGCTTGAGGCCAGCTGTCGTTGGGTTGAGCAAACGAGATCAGCGGTAACGGACGCCCTCCAACGGGCTACGGACAAAGGATTACGGACAAAGGACGATTCTGATGGGCCACATCTTCAAACGCGAACTCCTCGACCAACTCACCAGCTTCAAGTTCTTCGCCGGCCTGCTCCTGGTTCTGCTTCTCTTCGGGCTGAACGGGTTGGTGTTCTCGTTGCGCTACAAGAACGAGGTGGTGGAGTATCGCCAGGTCCAGCAGGCCTGGGAGCAGCAACTGGCTGAGCGGAAGAAACTGGACGACCTCCCGCAGCAGGTCTTCGACAGCCTGAAGACCCCGCTCAAGACCGCTTTCCTCGCTTCCGGCGGCCAGTACCGCCTGCCCAACGATTATCGCTTCACCGTCAACATCTGGGGTGACATGCCGGCCGCCGTCCGCGCTTTCAGCCAGAACGTCCTGGTGGAATCCTTCCAGGCGCTCGATTGGGCGTTCCTGGTGGGGACGGCCTTTTCCCTGCTGGCGCTGGTTTTTGCCTACGATTCCATCAGCGGGGAGAAGGCCCGGGGGACGTTGAAGCTCCTCCAGACGTACAGCCTCTCGCGCAGCAGCATCCTGTTTGGGAAGTTGTTTTCTAACCTCACTGCACTCCTGGTGGCGCTGGTGGCGGGGATGCTGCTCTCCTTGCTCCTGCTGCTGCTGGTTGGACAAATCGAATTGGGAGCACAGGTGTGGGCCCGCATGGGACTCTTCCTCTTGCTTTCGGCCTTCTACATCACCCTGTTCCTGTGCCTGGGCCTCTGGCTTTCCACCCTAACCCACCGCCCGACAGCCTCCATGGTGCTGGCGGTGATGGTCTGGGTGGTTTCCATTGTCGTCATCCCCGGCGCCGGCGCGCTCCTCATCCAGCAGGTCCGCAAGCTTCCCACGCAGAATGAGGTTGGCGAACGCGTCGGCAAGGTCTGGGACCAGGTCAACAATGAGTTCAACTATAAGAGCTCGGTCTGGCGCGGGCGCGAAATGGGCAAGCCAGACAATTACGAATTCGAGAAGGTCTCCATCGTCGCGCAGAACAAGCGCAAACACCTTCAGGAAGAAATCTGGGAAGACTACTTGCGGCAGAAGTTCGACCAGGCACGCACCGTGCGCAAGATCTCGTCGATTTCCCCGAGCGGGCTGTTTGAGTTTGGGGCGGAATCGGTGAACGGCACCGGCGTCCTCTGCGACGAAGCGCTGGTGCAGCAGGCCCACCAGTACCGCAACACCGTGGAAGAGTGGATCCGCCAGCGCGATCTCGCTGACTCGACGAGCCCCCACCTCTGCTTCCAACCTGGCTATCTCTCCGAGAAGCCCCTCGAGGCCTCCAGCGTCCCGCGCTTTCAGTACCGTGAGCCCTCGGTGGTGGATGGTCTGCGTGACGCCCTCTGGAAAGTTTCGTTACTCTCCGCCGAAACCCTGGTCATGCTCTTCGCCGCCGTCCTCGCCTTCCAGCGCTACGACGTCCGGTGATTGGTAGCGCAGAGTCGCTTTTCGACTCTGCGGCTCTTCATCCGATTCCATCGCGCAGCCAGGCTCTGCCGAGGTAGCGCAGAGTCGCTTTCTGACTCTGCGGCTCTTAGGCTTGTTCACAGAACTGGTTATCCTTTCGAGACATGGCCGGAGGTCTTGGATCCGTACAAGCGCATGTTCTCATCGGCAGGAGTAGCGCAGAGTCGCTTTCTGACTCTGCGGCTCTTAGGCTTGTTCACAGACTGGTTATCCTTTCGAGACATGGCCGGAGGTCTTGGACCCGTACAAGCGCATGTTCTCATCGGCAGGAGTAGCGCAGAGTCGCTTTTCGACTCTGCGGCTCTTCATCCGATTCCATCGCGCAGCCAGGCTCTGCCGAGGTAGCGCAGAGTCGCTTTATGACTCAGCGGCTTTTGGCTTTATGCCGTCCCTTACAGACGGGTGTTCTGGTCAGCAGGCAAGCGTATGACGTCTACCGGCAGGATGGCTGCAGGGCGGTCACTATACGAGGCAAAGCTCGACCACCTCCACTCTTCGGGTCTCTCCACCAATCCGCGGCTCACTGGGTTCAGGTGAATATAGTCCACACATTCGTGGTACTCCTTGACCGTCCGCACGGCTCGATCAAAGAATCTCGCTTGCCACAAACGGCTGTCAGTCTTGCGTCGCAGGTTGACTTTGACGGTGGATTGAACCTTGATGACTTCCATGACGCGAGAGATCGTCAGGGGGTGGCGTGGGAATACGATGGCATGCCAGTGATCGGGAAGGAAGACCCAGGCGGTGAGGAAAAACTTGTGCTCCTCACGAAGGGATTGAATGACCTCAGCTAGGCGCGCGAAATCGTCCTCCGTCAGTTTCTGTCGGCGCCGCGCCAGGTTGCAGGTCACGAAGAAAAAGCGGTCCGAGAGAAAGGGCCGACGCAGGCGCGACATGGTTGTAACGTTACCTTGCGCTGCTCGGCGGGGCAAGCCGAAAAGCCCCAGAGTCGGACAGCGACTCTGCGCTACCACAACAAAACGCTCCATCCCTACAAGAGCGAATGACAAGTCTGGTAGCGCAGACCCGTGTGGCGGGTCTGCGGTCTTTCCGTTGGTTTCAGGATCACCCCGCCCCAAGAACCGCAGAGTCGGACAGCGACTCTGCGCTACTCCGCAGAACTTGGCTTCGCGATGGAATCGAATGAAAAGCCGCAGAGTCACAAAGCGACTCTGCGCTACACGAACAATTCGGGGAACACCTTGCGGTAGATCGCCATTCCCAGTGCGGCGTTCATGCCGATCGCTTCCAGCGCCTGGATCTCTTCGTCAGTCGTGATGCCGCCGGCAGCGGTGATGGGAAGCTGCGTTACCGCGCGCAGCTTCTTGAACCATTCGATATTCGTTCCCTGAAGTTTGCCTTCCGCATCAATGTAGGTGCAGAGGAATTCTGAGCAGTAAGGCGCGAGTTGTGGTAGGGCTTCGCCTGAAGTCAGCGGCAGGACCTCGCGCCAACCACGTATGGCCACGTGGTCGCCCAAGCAATCGACAGCGATCATGAGCTTTTCGCGAGGAAGGAGGGTGGAGAGCGCGCGAAGGAAATCGGTGTTGATTCCTTGCGACGCAAACGCACTGCTGCCCACAATCACCTTGTGCGCGCCGTCGTTTACAGCCTCCAGGGCACGTTTGACCGTGCGCATACCACCGCCCACACGGCAGGGTTTCCGTTGGCAGAGCTCGCGGATGACATGGCGATGGTGGCCCCGGCCCATCGCGCCGTCGAGGTCGATCACCTGGATTTCCGGGTAGTCTCGAAACTTTTCGAGGACGGCGAGCGGGTCCGGCAACTCCAGGAACTTCTCTCTGCCCTGGACCAGTTGAACAACCTTGCCGCCCATCAAGTCGATGCAGGGAATGACCATTGGGAAAACCAGTTGACAGTCAACAGTTAACAGTTGAGAGTCAGAAGCCCGTGTACCTTGCGCTGGGCCCGGACGGGCCCGGACAGTTAACTGTCAACGGTTGACTATCGACTAGACTAAAGCCGCACCGGCACGCCCCGGGCGCGGAGATATTCCTTCAGGCTGCGGATGGTGTGCGTTTCAAAATGGAAGATCGACGCTGCCAATGCGGCGTCCGCGTAGCCTTTCAAGAACACTTCCGCAAAATGCTCGGGCCCGCCCGCGCCGCCGGAGGCAATCACCGGAATGTGCAGGGCCCGGGCGATGGTGGCCGTGAGTTCGCAATCGAAGCCCGCCTGCGTGCCGTCCGCGTCCATCGAGGTCAACAGGATTTCTCCCGCGCCGAGCGCTTCCACCCGCCGCGCCCACTCGACGGCATCCAGTTCGGTTTCGCGCGTGCCAGCATAAATCACCACTTTCCAGCGTGGGGCGGGTGTAGCGCCGCCCTTTACGGCGGCTCCTGCCGGGCTGAAGCCCGGCGCTACCTGCCGTCTAGCGTCGATGGCCACCACCAGCGCCTGTCGCCCATAGCGTTCCGCAATTTCGTTGACTACCTCGGGCGTCTCAACCGCCGCCGTGTTGATGGCTACCTTGTCGGCGCCAGCGGAGAGCAGTCGCTGCGCGTCGTCGACTACCCTCACTCCTCCTCCCACGGTGAGGGGAATGAAGAGTTTTCGCGCCACGCGTTTCACGGTGTCCATCAACGTGGCGCGGCCTTCGCGCGAGGCTGAGATGTCCAGCATCACGAGTTCATCGGCGCCCTCGCGGTTGTACACTTCGGCCAGCTCGCCGGGATCGCCGGCGTCACGCAGGTTGACGAAGCGGATTCCTTTCACCACTCGTCCGTCCCTGCAATCCAGACAGGGGATGATGCGTTTGGCAAACATCGCTTTTCAGTAGCGCGGAGTCGCCCTTCGACTCTGCGGCTCTTCGTTAGATGCCACCGCGCCGCCAGCTTTTACTGGGGTAGCGCAGAGTCGCTTTCGGACTCTGCGGGTCTTGACTCAATTCCACCGCAAAGTCGGGTTCCAGCCTCGCAGTCCAGAGTAAGTGTGACTTCCACGGAAGAGCCGCAGGCTCGCCGCGGCGAGTCTGCGCTACGAAGGCCAGGATTCGAGAAAATTCCTTAAAACCTGGAGCCCAACCTCACCCGATTTTTCTGGGTGAAACTGTACGGCCCAGATGCTTTCCTTCTCCAGGCCGGCGGCAAAGGTTTGTCCATAATCCGTGACCGCCGCGCTTTCCTCGGTGACGGGCCCGTAGTACGAGTGGCAGTAATAAACGAAGCTGCCGTTGGCCACGCCCTGAAAAAGCCCGCTCTCGCGCCGAATCTCCAGTTGGCTCCAGCCCACATGGGGCACTTTGAAGACACCTTCGAAACGGGTTACTCGGCCGCGGAGGATTCCGAGGCCGGCTAAGTCGGGGGCTTCATCGCTCGCTTCGTAGAGTGCCTGCAGCCCCAGGCAAATCCCCAGGAAAGGCTTCCCGGCCGTCAGGTGCTGATGCAGAGGATCGAGCAGCCGGTGTTCTTCCAGAGCTCTCATCATGGCGCCGAAGTGGCCTTGCCCGGGAAAGATGATTTTCGCGGCGTGCGCGAGCGCTTCGGGGCGATCGACGGCTTCCGCTGGATATCCCAGATAGTCGAGAGCCTTGAGCACCGAGCCCACATTGCCGGCGCCGTAGTCCAGTAGCGCAATCACAGGAGTCCCTTGGTGCTGGGGAGTTGCCACTTCAGGCGCGGGTCCCTCGAGCACGCATAACGCAGGGCCCGCGCAAACGCCTTGAACAACGCTTCGACCACATGGTGGCTGGAACGTCCGTAGACCACTTTCAGGTGGAGGTTGGCCCCGGCGCCTACGGCGAACGCGTGGAAGAAGTCTTCCAACAACTCGGTCTGAAGGTCGCCGACGTGCCGGGCGCGGATGGGCGCGTCGAGCACCAGGTAGGGCCGCCCGCTCAGGTCGATGGCCACGATCGCCAGGGTTTCGTCCATGGGCATCAGGAAGTAGCCGGCGCGGTTGATCCCTTTCTTGGATCCCAGGGCTTCCCGCACGGCCTGCCCTAGCACGAGGCCAACGTCTTCCACCGTGTGATGCTGATCTACATCCAGATCGCCCTGCGCCTGGAGCTTGAGATCGAAACCACTGTGGCGAGTGAACAGTTCCAGCATGTGATCGAGGAATCTAATGCCCGCGGAAATTTCGTACCGTCCGCGACCATCCAGGTTCAATCGGGCCCGGATATCGGTCTCGGTCGTCTTCCGGTGCAAGCTTGCGGTGCGCGCCTTCATGCGAACCATCCTGTCTGGGAATAGGTTAGAAAGTTGCGCCAAGCCCTTGTGCCGTTCCGCGTATCCATCAGGTGCTCCAGCCTCTCCAGTTCCTCGACCAGGCGGCGCGTCTGGACAGCCGAGCCGATGGTGAAGCGGAGGTAACCTTTAAGATGCGGGTCGTAACTCCAGTCGCGCACCAGGATGCCCTCGGCACGGAGCCGTCGGGCGATTTCGGGCGCACGCTCCCCCACGCGCGTCAGCACGAAATTGGCGGAGCTGCGCACATAGGGAATCTCCCGGGAATCGAGCCAGCGGCAGAATTTCGCCCGGTTGGCTTTGACTTCTGCCGAGTACTTGCGCACGTAGTCTTCGTGTTGGATGGCGACGCAAGCGCATACGAGCGCCAGGGAGTTAACGGCGAACGGATTCTGCGCGCGGTGTAAAGCCTCCGCCAGTTCCGCGTGGGCGAAGAGGCATCCCATGCGCAGCGCCGCGAGGCCAAAGGCCTTCGAAAACGTGCGCGTGACCAAAAGGTTCTTGTACTTCCGGATCCAGGGCAGAACCGTTTCGCCCGAAAAGTCGAAGTACGCTTCATCCACCAGAACGAGGACGTGAGGTGCGGCTTCGAGGATAGCGCGTAAGTCGCTCTTGGGGATCTGGGTTCCCGTGGGGTTGTTGGGATTGGCCAGCGCCAGCCACCGCGTCTTCTTGTTCAGAGCGGCGAGGATCTTATCCACCGGCAGGCGAAAATTTTCGTCGTAGCGGACGCGGACAATCTCCCCTCCGGCCACGTTGTGAAAGAATTCGTACACTGGGAAGGTCGGCGCCGGCACCAAGAGCACGTCCTCAGGCTCCACGAAAGTATCGCAGATCATCTTGATGGCATCGTCGGTGCCATTGGCAAGGACCGTCTCCTCCGGGGCCACGCCGAAATAGTCCGCCAGGGTTCGGCGGCTCTCGTCGTATTCGGGATAGCGCGTCAGCATTTCGGAGTTGAGGGCGCGACACAACGCGCGGACCACGGCCGGGGGGCAGCCGACGGTGTTCTCGTTGAAGTCGAGGCGCATCTTGCCGCCGCGACCTTCGAGCGGCGGACGATATTTCTGCAGACGTTGCACGGCCTTACGGGGTCGGATCATCGCTTCTTGAACCTCGCTTCCACAGAGTGCGCGTGGGCCTTCAGGCCTTCCGTATGGGCGAGCGTCACCAGCGGCCGTCGCAGACGGGAAAGACCTTGCCAGCTGAGTCGTTGGACGGAAATCAGCTTCACAAAATCGGCTGCGCTCAGCCCGCCACGGAGCCGTGCCGCTCCGCCGGTGGGAAGGATGTGGTTAGCGCCGGAGGCATAGTCGCCGGCCGCCACCGGGCTGTAGCTGCCCAGGAAAATCGAGCCCGCCGATTGGATCTCGTCCAGCAGTCCGGTGGCTCCCTCGAACAAGGTCAGATGCTCGGGCGCCAGCCGGTTGACGAGCGCTGCGGCTTCTGCCAGGTCTCGCGTGAGGATGATGCCTCCCTGGCTGGCTAGTGCCTTCTCCGCGACGGGAAGACATAGCCGGGCGAGTATCTCTGACGCCGACGCGTGAACCTGCAGCGCTAGCCGGCGCGAAGGCGTGATGAAGAGCGCGACAGCGTCGGGATCGTGTTCGGCCTGAGCCACGAGATCGGCAGCAATCCATTCCGGCTCGCCGCGTGCGGCGACCACAACCAATTCCGACGGGCCGGCGACAAAGTCAATGCCGCACTCGCCCGCCACCAGCTTTTTGGCCGCGGTGACGTAGCGGTTTCCAGGGCCCACAATCTTGTCCACGCGCGGAACGCTTTCGGTCCCGAAGGCGAAGGCGGCAATGGCCTGGGCCCCGCCGAGCCGGTAGATTCTCTCGATACCGAGCAGGTCCGCGGCAACCAGAACCGCGGGCGCGGGGCGCGGCGAGGTGATCAGAACCTCGCGCACACCCGCCACCTGCGCGGGAATCACGCTCATCAGGACGGTGGAGGGCAGCGGGAAGCGGCCACCCGGGACGTAGCACGCCACGCGGTCGAGCGCACGAACCACCTGGCTGACCCGGACTCCGGCGGTCGTTTCGGTTTGCCACGGACGCGGCAGTTGGCGGCGGGCTGCTTTGCGAATGTTGCGAGCGGCCACGCGCAGTGCCGGCACGAATCCCCTCGGGACGTCATCGTAGGCCCGGCGAATCTCGTTGCGACCAACTGTGAAGCCAGCCTTGCGCAGGTCCACTTGGTCGAATTGGCGCGCGTAGCGGATCAGCGCTTGGTCGCCCCGTCGGCGCACCTCCGCGAGGATGCGCTCAGCCACAGGGTCAGCTTCCGTCAAGCTGCTTTGCCGCGCCTGGAGCAGGCGGCCGAGAGCCTTCTCGTCGTCGCTGCGAATAATCTGAAGCATCAGACTCTAATCAAATCTTCGTAGCGCAGAGTGGCTTTCTGACTCTGCGGTTTTTCATCTGATTCCATCGCGAAGCCAAGCTTTGCTCGGATAGCGCAGAGTGGCTTTCCGACTCTGCGGTTCTTCATTCGATTCCATCGTGAGGTCAGATCCCATCCTCCGAATCCCGCGGAAAAGCCGCCGACTCGCCGCGGCGAGGCTGCGCTACCCAAGCGGCCAGCGTCAGATCACGATCTTGTTCAGCGGGTATTCGACGATCCCCTGGGCGTTGGCTTCCTTGAGACGCGGGATGATTTCCCGCACCGTCTTCTCGTCGATCACGGTGTTCACGGCCACCCACTCCGGGTCACTCAGATTGGAAATGGTGGGCTGCTTTAGAGCCGGCAGAACCGCCAACACCTTGTCGAGGTCCACGCGCCGCACGTTGAGCATCAGGCCGACTTTTCCCGCCGCTTCGATCGCGCCCTGGAGCAACATCACTACCGTCTCCATCTTTTTCCGTTTCCAGGAATCATCCCAGGCGGCGGGGTTGGCGATAAATTTGGTGTTGGATTCCAGCACGGTTTCCATGATGCGCAAGCCGTTCGCGCGAAGTGAAGAGCCCGTTTCGGTGACTTCTACGATCGCATCGGCCAGCACGGGAGGCTTGACTTCCGTGGCGCCCCAGGAGAATTCCACCTTGGCTTTGACCCCATTCTGAGCCAGATAACGCTTGGTGACGTTCACCAACTCCGTGGCAATGATTTTGCCCTCCAGATCCTTGACATTCTGGAACGAGGATTTCTCGGGCACCGCCAATACCCACCGCACCGTGCCGAAAGTCTGCTTGGCATAAATCAGGTCCGCTACTTCGACGACAGTGGCTTGGTTCTCCAGGATCCAATCTTTGCCCGTGAGGCCTGCATCCAGGATGCCATCCTCGACGTAGCGCGCCATCTCCTGGGCCCGGATCAACATGCACTCGATCTCCTCATCATCGATGCTGGGGAAGTACGAGCGAGGATTCACGTTGATCTCATAGCCCGCGCGGCGAAAGAGTTGCAGGGAAGCTTCTTGCAGACTCCCCTTGGGCAGTCCTAACTTCAATTGGTTCATGATTGACTCTCCGGGTTGGCGTCGCCATAGACTTTGGCGGGATCGAACTCGCGCGCCAGGAAGATTTCTTCACCCTGCGGCGTGAGTTTGCGGAAAAAGCAGGACTTGTAACCCAGATGGCAACATCCCGGGCCCGTGAGGTCCGCCTGAACCAGCAACGCGTCCTGGTCGCAGTCCACGCGGATTTCATGCAGTCGCAAGCGGTGGCCGGAGGTTTCACCCTTGGTCCAAAGCTTCTGTCTGGTCCGGCTGAAGAAGGTCACGTAGCCGGACTTGAGCGTCTGCTCGTAAGCCTCCAGGTTCATGTAGCCCAGCATCAGCACTTTGCCGCTGCGCCGGTCCTGGACGATGGCTGGGATCAAGCCGTCCTGAAAGTTCAATTCCATGATGCGACGCTCCGCCTCCTAAAAGTGAAAACGCGTGTAGCGCAGAGTCGCTTTTTGACTCTGCGGCGCTTGGTCCGGTTGTGAGCATGACCCCACAAAAGAGCCGCAGACCCTGAACAGCGGGTCTGCGCTACCAGGCCCCGGCGCTCCGTCGGGCTAAAATGAAAAAAACCCGCTGATTCTTTCTTCGCCAGCGGGCTGTCCGTTCTTTCAACTCTGTCTGCCGCTTATACAGACGCCCACTGACACCCCACCCCAAAGCAAAAGTGATGATGGTGATGTGCCAGTGTGCGTACCATGAACAGCAAGCCTACAATGCGACCGCCAATCTGTCAACATGCATTTTGCTCGGGCTACAAGCGGTTCACCCATGTCATGCTGAGCGACGCATCGCCCCGAGATCCTTCGCGTTGCTCAGGATGACGTGCCTTCGTTGCGCTCACAATGACACATTCCCGCCGCGACCCCTTTTGGGGGAGAGGCGCTGGGGGTGAGGGCTGATGCACGCGTTTCGATTTGCGAATTTCCAGTTTCCACGGCCAGCGTGATGGCCTTGGGATCCGCGCCGGGCGCAACCACGAAGTCGTACTCCAGGCGGCCCTGATTGCCGTAATACACCAAGTCCACGCCGGGATAAACGTCCTGATGCTTCACCTTGGCGTAGTTCGGCACATTGGTGCGCCACTTCTTGGGGTCCTTGCCGAGGAAGTAGTTGCTCTTGCTAGGCAGTTCGTCGAGTCCAGTGACCTTGGCCGCGGGATTCGCGCCCACGAGCTTCATCCGCAGGACTACTGCGGAGTGACCAGTGACAAGTGACGAGTGGCGAGTGGCGAGCTCTTGTAGCGCAGAGTCGCTTGTTGACTCTGCGGCTTGTAAGCGGGGAAATGCCGCAAAAGCCGCAGACCGAGAAAGCAGGTCTGCGCGCCTCCAAGTCAGAAATCTCCCTTGCAATTCAAGAGAGAATCTACCCGAACCCTCAGGGGCTAAGGCCCGCGAAGAGAGTATTTGTTGGGACGTTTGGACGGCACGACCCACGGCCAGCCGGGGCAGGCTAAAGTCGTGCCCTGACGCACCATCCACTCTTGCCTTTTGACCTTCTTCAGCTTTCGACTTTAGACTCGCGCTTCTCAGCGATAACACTGCTTGGCTTGCGGTCAAGAACAGCGTGTAGCCATGACCGCGCGCGAGAAACTTCACCTGCGCGTCCGTCTGGCCCTGATTGGCCTCGAAGCGGAGCGGCAACTTACCGTACTTCTCGACCAGTCGGACGCTGCTTGGCGTCGCCCGTGCGCCCGATCGGTCGCCATGGGATGCCGGAGTGGCAACTCTCGGCGTCAGACGCGGGCTGATCAGGGATGCAGCGACGAGCGTGAGGAGGCACAGAGGCAGACGGAAGACAACCCGTCCCCGTCCAGCGGCAGAATCTTGTGCCCTGGTGAAATCCTGCGGACGCATGGTACCCTCCCCTTCGGGTTATCGGAGAATTCGACCTTAGCTAGTTAATAAACCATATAGGACGACTTGTCAAGGGGACACAATGTAGCTGGTTGTTTGGAGAGTAACCGCAAGGTGTGGCTGCCCATCTCGGGTGCGGAGAGATCCCCACCGCGCCGGGCAGGCTCGGTATTGTCGAGCGCGCTGTGTTGGTCTCGTGCTCGGGGTTCAGGTTTCGGGGCTCAATAACCCCGAATCCGTGGTGCCGAACCCCGAATCCCTAGTAGGATGCTGAAAAACGCTTCGCCACTGTCTTTCCGAGCGAAGCGAGGAATCGCGTTCTTAAGCGAATCAACCAGTGACGAGATCCTTCGTCGCCTCCCGCTCCTCAGGATGACAAGCCCACCCGCTTTTTCGCCACCCCGCTAATCCTGGCTCTTCTTACTGCGTGCACTTCACGGCTTTGCGGCCCAGGAATTCCGCCGCCTCGCCAAGTTCCTCCTCGATGCGCAGCAACTGATTGTACTTGGCGATGCGGTCGCTGCGGCTGGCGGAGCCGGTCTTGATCTGCCCGGTGCCCAGCCCGACCACGAAGTCGGCGATGAAGGCGTCTTCGGTTTCGCCCGAGCGGTGTGACACCACCGAGGTGTAACCGTGGCGGCGCCCCAACTCGATGGCGCGGATGGTTTCCGTGACGGTGCCAATCTGGTTCAACTTAATGAGGATGGAATTCGCAATCCCTTCGTCGATGCCGCGTTCGAGCCGGTCCGTGTTGGTGACGAACAGATCGTCGCCCACGAGTTGCACTTGGTCGCCGATCTCATCGGTGAGGGCTTTCCAGCCTTCCCAGTCGTCCTGCGCCAAACCGTCTTCGATGCTGATGATGGGATACTTCCGCACCCAGTCGGCGTAGAGCTTGACCATTTCGTCGGAGGACTTCTTCGACTTGTCAGACTTGAAGAAGACGTACTTGCCGTCCTGGAACATTTCGCTCGAGGCAGGGTCCAGGGCGATGCAGATGTCGTGACCGGGGGAATAGCCCGCCTTCTCGATGGCTTCCAGCAACACCTCCACGGCCTCATCGTTGGACCTCAGACTGGGAGCGAAACCGCCCTCGTCGCCCACGGAGGTGTTGTAGCCGCGCTCTTTCAGGACTTTCTTCAGCGTGTGGAAAGTCTCCACGCCCATGCGCAGGGCCTGTGCGAAACTCTCCGCGCCCACGGGCATAATCATGAATTCCTGGAAGTCCACGGTATTGTCCGCGTGGACGCCGCCGTTGAGCACGTTCATCATGGGTACGGGCAGCACGCGCGCCTGCAGCCCGCCCAGATACCGATACAGCGGCACGCGAGCCGAGTGCGCCGCGGCGCGGCAAACCGCCATCGAAACCGCCAGGAGGGCGTTCGCGCCCAGCCGGCCCTTGTTGGGCGTGGCGTCGAGCGTGATCATGCGCTCGTCGATTTCCGCCTGGTTGCTCGCCTCGCGCCCGCCCAGTTCGCGAGCCAGAACCGTGTTCACATTCTCGATGGCTTGCAGCACGCCTTTGCCCAGGTAGCGGCGCTTGTCGCCGTCCCGCAGCTCCACCGCTTCGTGCTCGCCAGTCGATGCGCCCGAAGGCACCGCAGCCCGCCCAAAAGCCCCGTCACGCAGGAGCACTTCCGCTTCCACGGTTGGGTTACCACGGGAATCCAGAATTTCTCTTCCGACAATAAGGTCTATTTGCGCCATGAGATTGATTCCTCAGTGAGATTTTTAAATTCAGAATTCTAACATACTGCTTTCACCGCAAGCCGCGAAAACAGTGATGAGAGCTTCCTGTTGTGGCAAGCACTGTCATCCCGCTGCGGGGCCGAGGCAAGCTCTCTCATGGCAAGCGTTTGGGTTTGAAAACGGCTGCCGGGCAGTCATAATGGTAGAAAACGTAAGGGCAGGTTCTGAACCTGACCTACCGAGGCACGTCGTCCCGGGAGGTTATGATGAAAACGTTCGGAAAGGTAGTTCTGGTTCTCATCGGTATCTTCGTGGTCCTTCAGGTGGTTGGCCTGACGGTGATGTATTTCTCCCGGCGCATCAAGGCGAATACGGTCTTGACCGTGCGGATTGAGGGCGAGATCCCCGAGCAGGCGCCGCAGGACGTTTTCAGGGACCTGTTGGTTGGCCCGGCACTGACCGTTACGGACATCGTGGAGGCATTGGACCGCGCCAAGACCGACCCGCGCATCACGGGCATCGAAGTGCGCGTTGCCGAATCGACGATGAGCATGGGCAAGATCCAGGAAATCCGCGAAAAGATCCGGGAATTCAACCGCGCGGGGAAGTTCAGCGTGGCGTACCTCGAGTTCGGCACCAACGGATCTTACTACCTTGCCTCAGCCTGCCAGACAATTCTCTTGCTTCCCAAATCTCTCCTTTACATTCGCGGGATGATGGCCTCCACCACGTTCTTTCGCGGTACGTTGGACAAGCTAGGTATTTACCCTGACCTCTATCACATCGGCGATTACAAGAACGCGATGAACGTCTACACGGAGAAGAAATACACGCCGGCCCATCGCGAAGCCACCCAGACTTTGCTCCAAGATTGGTACCGGGAATACCTGCGCGGCGTGGCGGAAGCCCGCGGATTGAAGCCGGAGGAGGTGCAGAAAACAATCGAGAAGGGACCCTTCAGTTCCCAAGAAGCGCTGCGCGCCAAATTCGTGGACCGGGTGGCCTACTGGGACGAGGCGCGCGAGCTGACTAAGCAACGGAACCAGGGGAGGGATAACCGTTTGAACCTTCGCGCCTACCTGGATCGCACGAGCCGCGATGGCGGCACCAAGCTGGCAGTCATCTACGCCACGGGCACGATCCTGCCGGGGCGAAGCGGCGACACGCCTTTCGGAGGTGAAGTTATGGGCTCGGACACCGTCTCGGAGCAGTTCCGTCGCGCACGTGAGGATGACTCGGTGAAAGCCGTCCTCCTGCGCGTGGACTCGCCCGGCGGTGCGGCGTTTGCCTCCGAAGTGATCCGGCGAGAAGTGGAGATGACGAAGCGCCGGAAACCCGTGGTGGTTTCCATGTCTGACGTGGCGGCATCGGGCGGATATTGGATTTCCATGTCGGCGAACAAGATCATCGCGCAGCCGGGGACCATCACGGGTTCCATCGGCGTGGTCACCGGAAAGTTCAACATCCGCGGCCTTTACGAGAAGCTGGGACTCACGAAGGACCTGGTGACCACCACCGAGAACTCCACGCTGGATTGGCCCTTCCAAAATTTCACTCCTGCGCAAAGGGACATGGTGCAAAGAAACATGCGGGATATTTACAGCCATTTCCTGACGGGTGTAGCGGAAGGCCGCCACATGAAGGTGGAGCAAGTGGATACGATCGCCCAGGGCCGTGTTTGGACCGGAGAACGTGCGAAGCAACTGGGCCTGGTGGACGAGTTGGGTGGCCTGCACACTGCCATTGCCCGAGCGAAAGAACTCGCCAAGATTCCTGCGGATAAAAAGGTTAGCTTGGTTTACCTGCCGCCCAGACGGTCGCTACTGGATAAGATCCTCGACTTGGCGGGGGACGTCGAAGCTCTCCCTGGTACGGCCTCACCCCGTGCCTGGCTCCGGAATCTTGAATCCCTGGCCAGCCAACCCGTCTGGGCCATCCTGCCTGCGGTGCCGGAAGCGAGGTGACAGGAAAGCAGTGACGATTGGCAAGTGACGGGGGACGAGCAAATACCTCGGACTGGTCACTTGTCACTCGGCACTTATAACTGTTCTATTCAGGTTCCTCAAACATCCGTTGTTCGGGGATGACCACGACGATACCGGTGTCGGTGACGTGGTACTTCTTGCGGTCTTCTTCCTCGTTGTAGCCGATCTCGGTGTGTTCCGGGATACGCACCTGCCGGTCGATGATCGCGTGCTTGATGCGCGAGTAGCGGCCGATGTCGGCGTGCGAAAACAAGATGCAGCTATCCACTTGCGTATAGCTGTTGACGCGCACGTCCGGCGAGAGAATGGAGTTCATGACGCGGCCCCCGGAGACGATGCAGCCCATAGAGACAATCGAGTCCAACGCAATTCCCATGCGGCGTCCTTCCTGGGCAAAAACGAACTTGGCGGGCGGATATTGCCGCTGATAGGTGCGGATGGGCCATTCGCTGTCGTAGAGGTTGAAGACGGGCGACACCGAGACCAAATCCATGTTCGCCTCGTAGTAGGCTTCTACAGTCCCGATGTCGCGCCAGTACAATGCCTCTTTCTTGTTCTCGTCGATGAAATTGTAGGAAAAGATCCGGTGCTTCTCGATGAGTCGCGGGATCACGTCGCGACCGAAATCGTGGCTGGAGTCTGAATCCTCGGCATCGGCAATGAGGGCCCCTATCAGAAGGTCCCGGTTGAAGCAATAGATGCCCATCGAGACGTGGGCTTTGTCGGGGTTCCTGGGTGAAGGCTTGGGGTTCGCGGGTTTCTCCTCCCAACCCACGATCCGGCTGTCATTATCGACTTCAACCACCCCAAAACGCGAGGCCTGAGACCGGTCAAACTCGATGGTCCCGATGGTGACGTCCGCCCCGGCGTCCACGTGCTGGTTGAGCATCAACTGGTAATTCATCTTGTAAACGTGGTCGCCCGAGAGGATAAGGACGTATTTGCAGGGCTCACTGCCGATCGAATAAAGGTTCTGGTAGATCGCGTCCGCAGTCCCCTTATACCATTCTTCCCCGACGCGCTTCATGGGCGGCAGGACCTGAACAAACTCCCCCAACTCGCTTGACAGGATGCTCCACCCCTCGCGGATATGGCGGTTGAGAGAGAGAGCCTTGTACTGCGTCAAGACGAAGGTGCGGCGTAAGTCTGAATTGATGCAGTTCGAGAGGGTGATATCAACAATCCGGTAGATCCCACCAAAGGGCACGGCGGGCTTGGCCCGGTCGCGGGTAAGCGGATAGAGGCGTTCCCCTGCACCTCCCGCTAGAAGGCAAACGAGGGTGTCGCCGATCACGTGATTGATAACCCTCCCTTCGCTTTGTTATGTACCCCCAGACCACGCCAGGTTTGGGAAAACCCGCCGCTTCTGGCTTCGCGCCTTAGCGGCACATTATACCAGAGCCTTGCCGAGCCCCGAACCGGTGTTCCGGCGGTCGCCTATCTCAGAGGCCCTCCCGGTGCACGATTTTCCCACCCACGATCGTCAACTGCACCCGGGTTTTGCTGATGTCGAGGGGCATGATCCGAAACAGGTCTTGCGAGAGGACGATCACGTCCGCAAGCTTTCCCGGTTCCAATATCCCCTTGCGGCTCTCCTCGAATTCGGCATAGGCCGCGTCGCGGGCCTAAGAGTCTGTGTGAGAACGCGAGTTTACGTCCGTCCTGGCAGCGGTTTCGGACAAAGGACTCATGGTTTTTGATTCTATACTCGCTTCCCAAGGTGGAGTGGATGTCCGCAGAGGGTTATC